>Ga0334898_1000295_pt1 | contig 87714 bp, 81 predicted proteins | sample GraSluR3_MG_10_FD_207228 | JGI IMG/M metagenome (GOLD analysis project Ga0334898, IMG submission 207228) | Sludge microbial communities from methane-producing bioreactor in Wageningen University, Netherlands - Granular Sludge_3_08-R3 | ecosystem: Engineered > Bioreactor > Anaerobic >... | reverse complement strand
TTCGTGGCGTTACTTACAAACACGAATAAATCATTGCCATTTTAATCCTTGGCCTTATTTTTGTACCTTGGATTATTTTTTTGATTCTAAAATGTCTTTGATAGAAAAGTAGAACTTTCCTATCAAATAAAAAAGAGCTCATGCATTAGACGACAATTTGTCTAATGCATCGCTCTCTATTAATTCATCTAATACTTAATTAATGCTTCAACATCATAGCCTACTAATTTGTCACGTCCCGGTAAAAAAGTCAACTCGATTAAATAGACCATCTTAACAACTTCTCCACCAAAGTCCTCAATGAGTTTTACCATGGCCTCTGACGTTCCACCCGTTGCAAGAAGATCATCAATAATAACGACTTTATCACCTGGTTTGATTGCATCACTATGCATTTCAATGGTAGACGTTCCATACTCTAAGTCATAGGTTCTTTTCTTCGTTTCATATGGAAGTTTTCCTTCTTTTCGCACAGGAACAAAGCCTTTATTCATATTATAGGCAATAGGAACTCCAAATATAAATCCTCTGGATTCAGGGCCAACAACATAATCAAAATCAATGTCTTTTAAATGGTCTTGCATTTGATTAATTGACTCTCTTAGTGCTAGCGGATCTTGTAAGATGGTTGTTATATCTTTAAATACAATACCTTCCTTCGGAAAATCATACACATCTCTTATAACTGCTCGTAAATCCATAGCCAATCTCCTTCTTCTTTATCTCAACATATTCTATTATACAGTGTTGATTTCTCTAATTCAACACCTTCCGTCTTTTTCATCTGTATTCCATAACAACCTGGCTCAATCAAGCTTAATTCGATGAGTCCTAATTCACTAAAAACTTGCAAAATTAAACGACTTTTTATTAACGCATTCAGATTCTGTTGGTTTTCTTGAACTAAATAATTCAACCTAATTAAGTCCATACGCTGATGATCTTTCCCCAGTTTTATTCTTATCTTACGGTATAAGTCAATACAATCTGCGCGGGTACACACAAGACTATATTGAGATAAGACTCTATCAATTTTCCCAAAATCTATATCCACAAAAACGGCTTTTGCCTGATTTAAATATTTTTCTAAAACCGACGCGTACTTCATTCCTTTTAAGAAGACTTGTGGTTTTTTATATCCTTTCCATTCATTTATATTGAATGTCCCGATAATCTCAACCTCTGTTCCCTTATAAACATCTAAGAAATACTCTGCACTATTAAAGGCAACGACGTCGACTATATCAGGTTCTTGCAAAAATTGCATCTTAAAATGAGTCTTTTCTTTTCCCATCAGCTGCGTCTGACCAACATAACCTTTTAGCAAAAACCTCGGTTCTTGATTGCCTGCTCCATAGGGTTCAAGACAGGCGAGTTCTTCAATCCGTTCGACATTTATTTCTTGTAAATCTACATTGTGTTCAACACGCGCTTTAGGAATAAGGGTTGTAGCCGTCATGTGCTCCTTTGCGTACTGATTCAAGGCCTTTCTAAGTGGCTCAATATTCTCTTCATTAAGACTCATTCCGGCTGCCATTTCATGACCACCTACTTTTAAAAACAAGTCTTTTGAATCCATGAGTGCATCAAAGATAGAAAATCCTTCAACACTTCGAGCTGAACCGGATGCAATTCCATCGTGAATCGTTAATAGTACAGTCGGCCGATAATACTTTTCTGTCAGACGCGAAGCTACAATCCCAATAACACCATGATGCCAATTATGTCCGGCAACGACTAGAATTGATTGTGACTGAACATCTATTGTATTTTGAATAATTGCATCTGCTTCGTTTAGAATGTCTTGCTCCATCTCTTGACGCTTTCGATTTTCAGCGTCTAACTCCGTTGCAATATCCATTGCTTGGGATTCGGATTCTGTTAAAAATAATTGAACCCCACGTTTTGCATCACCAAGGCGTCCTGCCGCATTCAAACGGGGTCCTACCTGAAATCCAATAATGCCTGCTGTTAAAGTTTTTTCACCCGCACCAACAAGCTCCAATAAAGCTTTCAGCCCCTTATTTCCTTGGTTGCGCAACATTTTCTTTTGTATCCGCTCAAAGGCGACAGATACAATGACACGATTTTCATCAATAAGGGGAACAATATCTGCCACTGTTCCAATCGCTGCGATCTCAATTAAATCCTTAAGGAATTCTTCATCAATGGCATATACCGTAGCTAAGGCTTGAGCCAATTTAAAAGTCACACCAACACCAGCTAAATTCTCAAACGGATATGAGCATGTCGCTTGTTTTGGGTTAATGACTGCATCCGCTTTAGGTATGTCTTCCTGACATTCATGATGATCTGTAATGATGACATCCAACCCTTTTTCTTTGGCGTATGCTACTTGTTCGACTGCAGTAATTCCTGTATCTACACTAATAACCAGCGAGGCTCCTTGATTGAAGATCCGGTCAATAGCGGATGTGTTTATCCCGTAACCTTCTTGAATTCGATCCGGTATATAATAATCTACGTTTGCTCCACATGCTTTTAATATTTTTACAAGTATCGATGTACTTGTTATTCCATCAACATCGTAATCACCATAGACGTATATTCGATGTTCTCGAGTAATATGTAATTGAATAAGTTCAACCGCATAATCCATATCTTTTAGCCGAAAAGGATCATAGAGCAGATGATATTCAGGATGCAAAAAAGCCATCGCATCATCTGCCGTCTGAATTCCACGATTATATAAAAGCTTAGCCACTAAAAAACTGATGTTAATTCCTTTATCATTTAATGCTTGCTGTAATTTTTCAATAGGTTTATTGACACTTTCTGTCGTTTCAATAATTAAAGGTTTTAACATAGCAACTCCTTATGCTTGGGCGTTTTGTATCTTTGCTTCTTCTTTTTTCTTCATAACATACCATAATGGACTTGCAATAAATATTGAAGAGTAGGTTCCTGAAATAATACCCACCATTAATGGTAAGGCAAATTCACGAATCGATGCAACACCAAGTAAGTTTAAGACAAACACCATGATAAATGTCGTTAATGATGTATTTATTGAACGAGAAATCGTTTGACTAATGCTTGTGTTAATAACACCATGGTAATCACCATGTTTCATGGTCTTTTGATTATCACGAACACGGTCAAATAAAACAATGGTATCATTAATAGAATACCCAACAATGGTTAACATGGCCGCGATAAATGAATTATTTACCGGTATATATAATACAGAATACACAGTAAATACAATTAGAACGTCATGAATTAATGCCATCACCGCCGCAATACCAAATCGAAAGTCATGAAATCTTAAAGAAACATAAAACAAAATCCCAATTGAAGCAATAATAACCGCAATAATTGCATCTCGACGCATTTCTGTACTGATGGTTGCACTGATATTTTCACTTTCAATATTTGCAGCAGTAATGGAAAACTTATCCATTAAGGCTTCACGTAAGGCCATTCCGGTCTCCGTGTCTAACTCTTTGGTTTTAATTACAAATTGACCGGCTCCATCAACACCTCTAACAATATTCATCTGAGGCGTTTCATCTCCTGTCGCTTCAACGACAAGTCCTCTAACACCTTCTTGCAGCTCTTCTAACGTCTCGTAAACCACTTCATTTGTCGTGACTAAGGTTGAGGTCCCCCCTATAAATTCAATATCATAATTCAAAATAGAGTCTTTTGTTCCTTTATGAACCGGCAACATGATGAATCCTATAATAATAATTACTAGCGAAACTGAAAACCAGATCTTTCGACGTTTGACAATATCAAACACTTTCACATGATAATCGCGTCCATAGAGAGCCTTATTCGTTGCTCCAAGTTCAACAAAACCAACCACAATAATTCGTGTGACAACAAGGGCAGTAAACATAGATATAACAATACCTAAAGCTAAAGTTTGTGAGAATCCCCGAATCGTTCCGGTTCCCATAATATATAATACTGCGGCTGCTATAAGTGTGGTAACATTTCCATCAACAATCGCCGTTCTTGCTTTTCTAAAACCAGCGCTTACCGATGCTCTTAGTGTTTTACCGACTTCCAACTCTTCCCGAATTCGCGAGAAAATGATAACATTTGCATCAACTGCCATACCTACCGACAAAATCATTCCGGCTATACCCGGTAATGTCAGCGTCATATTTGTGAGAGATAGAACAATAATGACAAGTGATGCATAAAATGCTAGTGCCAGAACAGATGCTAATCCCGGTAAACGATAGTATAAAATCATAAAAGCAAATACAAGCATTATACCAATGAGCCCAGCTCTTACAGACGTATCAATGGCATCTTTACCCATTTTGGCACCAACTACATTGGAGCGAAGTTCTTCAAGCTCAAGCGGTAATGCTCCAATTCGGATAAAGGTTGCGAGTTCATTGGCTTCATCAATATTATTCATTCCTGATATTGTTGCAACACCATCTGTAATAGCAGAACTTACCGTTGGCGACATAATTATTTCACCATTGTAAACAATATTAATTGGTTTATATAAGTTATTCGCTGTTGCAACTGCAAACTTCTCTCTTCCCGATGCATTTAGATCAAGTATGACAACATATCCAAGTCCATCCGGATTACTTGCAGCACTTGCATCCTTAACATCACTTCCTGTAATGGCAACAACTCCGTCTGTATCCACAAACTTCAAGTCACCAGGTTTCCCTAATTCTTCCAGCACTTTATTGGGATCGGATACATTGGGTATATCCACATTAACACGACGTTTACCTTCGCGATAGACTTCTCCTTCCGTATATCCACTTCCTGTGATACGTTGATTCAACTTATAAATCGTATCATTCATTTCCTGATCTGTCGGTTCTTCTTTAATTGTGGTATAAGTAATGCTTACACCACCGGCTAAATCTAAACCTAAGTTAATATCTTTGGCACTTCCGACTCCATTGCTACCAACACCTATAAAAGCAACAACAAGCCCTCCTGCAATAATCAATAGAGATAATAAAAGCACTACAAGGCTTTTCCCCTTCATAAATAATCCTCCTTAAAATTTATTCAGCAACAAGTTCACAGGCACGCATATATATCGCACATTCTACTCGTTTCTTTTCTAATTCACAACCCATTTCATAAGCCTCTGTAATTGACCCATGGAAATTATATGCATTTGCGCTACATCCACCACTACAATAAAACTTTGCCCAACAAGTCTGGCAAGCTTTTTTGGAATATACATTACACCCTTTAAATTCATTTTGCATACTTAAATTGACAATACCTGTATCTAAATCACCCATTTTAAACTCTTCCATACCTACAAATTGGTGACATGGATAGAGGTCTCCCTGAGGTGTCACTGCCAAATATTCAAAGCCTGCACCACAACCGGTTAAACGTTTTGCAACACATGGACCACCTGTTAAATCAATCATAAAATGGAAGAAGTTAAAGTCTTTGTTTTCCTGTTTACGTTCAGCCATTATATCCGCTAAACGTTCATACTCCTTAAGTAACTGAGCAATATCTTCCTTCTGTATCGCATAGGATTCTTCTAAAGGTGCTACAACCGGCTCAATAGAAATTTCCGTGAACCCTTCGTTGGCCATATGAAGAACATCTTCTGCAAAATCTAAATTATGATGTGTAAATGTGCCTCGAATATAATAACTTTTATCACTACGTTGTTTTACCAGCTCTTTAAATTTCGGAATAACTAAATCATAGCTCCCTTTTTTATTTGATGCCGGTCGCATATAATCATGTACTTCTTTTCGTCCATCACAACTTAAAACGACATTATACATATGTTCATTAATAAAATCTATTTTATCTTGATCCAACAAAACACCGTTGGTTGTAATTGTAAAACGAAACTTTTTATTATTGGCTTTTTCTAATTTTTTTGCATAATAAACGGTTTCTTTTACCACATCAAAATTCATCAAGGGCTCTCCACCAAAGAAGTCCACCTCTAGATTTTTACGCTGTCCAGAATTTGCAATCAAAAAATCTATTGATTTTTTGGCAACATCCAAAGACATTATTGAACGATCACCATGATATTCACCTTCCTCTGCAAAGCAATACTGACATGCAAGGTTACAATCATGTGCCACATGTAAACAGAGCGCTTTCACTACAGTCTCGCGTTCAGCAAAAGTATCAACGACTTTTTGATATTCATCTTGTGTAAATAACACTTTTTCGTCTATTAATGTTTGTATTTCATTTTTAACTTCAAGTAAATCTGCTTTCGGATATGTATTCTTTAATTGTTGCATAATCTCTTCATGAGAACAATTTTGATTCAATAACTCTATATACTCATAGGAGCACGCATCAAACAAATGAATCGCGCCACTATTCACGTCAATAACGAGATTCATTCCATTCATTTTATATTGATGTATCACAATAAAACTTCCTTTCAATCAATTAATAAGCAGCGACAGAGCGTCACTGCTTATCTACTTACCTATTTTCATTTTCGCAGCTTTGATTACCAACTGTACATGATGTCTTACAAGCTGACTGACATGATGTTTGGCATTCTCCACAACCACCGTGCTTAACCGTATTTTGTAACACTGCACTATTTAAGGTTTTGATATGCTTCATTTTACATAGCCTCCTTTTTCTTAACCTTAACTATTATATCATAGTTCACTATTTTTTAAAATCTAATTTTATAGAAAATATAACCTAAATATGCTATCATATAGACTTGAACCGTTCACATGATTGCATGACAAAGGAGTTATTATGATTGATTTACATACACATACAACTGCCTCAGACGGTACTTATACCCCTGAGCAATTAATTGATTATGCATTAGAAAAAAAACTAAAAGCAATAGCCATTACCGATCATGATACAATCGATGGATTACTTCAAGCACAACACTATATACAAGAAAAGGCTATTGATCCGTCAACACTTGAATTGATTAACGGAATCGAATTATCAACTAACATTGATAAATATGACTTTGATGTCCATATTGTCGGACTTTTTTTAGATATTCATCATCCTAGCTTTATTAAGGGTCTAAAACATATTTATGACGATCGTGAACGTCGCAACGAGAAAATGATTCGCTCTTTGCAAAATCATAATTATGATATTACATTAGACGAACTTAAATCCCAGTCAAAAGACAGCGTTATAACACGCTCCCATTTCGCCAACCACCTAGTCAAAAAAGGCTATTTTTCAAAAACGAAAGAAGTTTTTCATAAATTGATTGGAAATGGTAAAAAATTATATATCCCAAGAGAAGATGTTTCTTCCGAGTCCGCCATTCATCTCATCAAAGAAAGTGGCGGGATACCTGTTTTAGCACACCCAACTCTCTATCCACTTGACAGTAATGGATTATACGCTCTCGTCGATCAACTAAAAAGTTATGGATTACTCGGAATCGAAACATATTATTCTCTATATACAGCTCAGGAAACTAAAGCCATGATTCACATAGCCCAAAGATTTTCATTACTCAAATCCGGAGGATCTGACTTTCACGGGGATAACAAACCCGGTAATGACTTGGGTGTTGGCTTTGGAAATCTCCAAGTTCCTGATGAGTTGTTAATTCCAATGCGACCTTAGATTATTCATCATCGTGCAATAATCGCTTAGCCATAGGCGCTCTTAATCTATGTGGCTGAGGGAAACCCGAGCCAATAAGCGGTCTTGCATATCTAAAAAACTCATCTGTCACATTATTACCGGCTAGATTAATAAATTCATCCGACATATATTTTGTTTTTCCGGCAATATCCTTTAAAGGATATAGATGATAGTTAATACTATAATCTCCCGTTCTTTCCAGAACAATTGATCCGTCTACATTATCCCATATAGCAAACTGGGCTGCTTTTTCTCCTACTTCACGCGCTTCATGAGAATCGACGTCGGATATAGCTCCGATGAAATTTCTTTGTGTATAACCCAATGTATCTGAACGAACACGCGTATAATTCAACTTAGATTTTATAAGATTTGATAACATATCCCCTAGTTGACCGGATCCGGATAACTGAACATTTCCATGGGCATCTGTTTCAACCTCTTCTGTCAAAGATAGCATAATTGGTTTACCATTCTTATCCTTTATTCCTTCTGAAACAGCAATCACACATCGTCCGTATTTTTCATAAACCTCTTTTACATCAAGCAAAAACTCATCAACATCAAATGGACGTTCCGGAAGATAAATAAGATGTGGACCATCATCCGGATATTTTCTAGCTAATGAAGATGCTGCTGTTAAAAAACCGGCATGTCTACCCATAACAACCCCAATATAGACGCCTTGAAGCGCACGATTATCAAGATTGATTCCGATAAATGCTTCTGCCACATATCTAGCTGCAGAGCCATATCCCGGCGTATGATCATTAATGACCAAATCGTTATCAATTGTTTTGGGAATATGAATTGCACGAAATTCATATTCCGATTGTTTTGCATTTTCATTAACAATTCGCACTGTATCCGCTGAATCATTTCCACCAATATAGAAAAAATAGCGAACATCATGGGCCTTTAAAACTTTAAAAATCTCTTTACAGTATGCTTCATCAGGTTTAATTCGAGTCGATAATAATGCTGATGCAGGTGTAATACCAACTTGTTCCAAATTATGTGTTGTTTCTCTAGTGAGGTCCATAAAACGTTCATTGATAATTCCTTCCACACCATTGATTGCACCATAAACTTTTGTAATCTGCGGAAACTTACGCGATTCGAGGACTGCACCAACTAAGCTTTGATTAATAACCGCTGTAGGGCCTCCACCTTGAGCAATAAGCACTTTACCTTTAAGTTCCATTGAATCAGCTCCTTGTATAGTATTTTGATCGTTAAACATCTATTGCTATTTTATCATATTTAATGCTATTCGTCCTAAAAAGAGGCAAAAAAAAACGAAATGACTTGAAAAATCAAATCCTTCCGTTTTTTATGATATAAATTACTTATCTTCTTTTTTATCTTCTACTTTTTTTGTTTCTACTTTTGATTCTTCTGATGTTTCTTTGGTAATACTCATGTCAGGTTCTGCAATAGAAACAATTGCTGATTTTTGTATCGGAACTCTTACTGATTTGTTTGTTCCAAACTCAATAATAGCAACATTATTAATCACATCAACAACTTTACCGTAAAGGCCTCCTGATGTTAATACAGAATTACCAACTTCAATTGAGTTTTGCATTGCATCGATTTGTTTTTGCTTTTTACGTTGTGGTCGAATGATAAAAAACCAAAAGATTGCAAAAATCGCTCCATAGATTAAAAGTAATGATGTCATTCCACCTGCCGGTGCTTCTGCTTCTAGTAAAAATAATAATTGATTCATATAATCCTCCTTGTATTTTAATCAGAATTTACTTCTGATTATGTTTAAATCCTTCAATCTTCTTTTTCTTATACTCTGCAAATATGCCTTTATCAATAGCATCTCGAATCTCTTCCATCATCGTATTATAAAAATACAAATTATGCAAGACTGCTAATCGAAGTCCTAACATTTCTTTTGCTTTCAGCAAATGTCGGATATAGGCTCTTGAATATCGTTGACATGTCGGACATCCACAGTTTTCGTCAATGGGCCGATCATCATCTTGATATTTAGCATTCAATAAATTCATCTTACCATGGTCTGTATAAACATGTCCATGGCGACCGTTTCGCGATGGATAAACACAATCAAAAAAATCGACACCACGCTCAACACTTTCTAAAATATTCTCCGGCGTTCCGACCCCCATTAAATATGTTGGCTTATTTTGCGGAAGATATGGAACCGTTGCTTCAAGAATACGATACATCTCATCATGAGATTCACCAACGGCTAATCCACCTAATGCGTACCCATCTAAATCAAGCTCTGAAATTACCTTTGCATGTTCGATACGTATATCTTCATACGTTCCTCCTTGATTAATACCAAATAACATTTGTTTGGGATTAATCGTGTGCTCTAAAGAATTTAATCGTGTCATTTCTGTTTTACATCGCTCTAACCATCGCGATGTACGATCAACAGAATCATGCATATAGTCTCGGGTTGCCGGGTGTGGCGGACACTCATCGAATGCCATTGCAATCGTTGATGCTAGATTTGATTGTATCTGCATACTCTCTTCAGGTCCCATAAATATCTTGCGTCCATCAATGTGTGATGCAAAGTACACACCTTCTTCTTTGATTTTACGTAATTTAGCCAAACTAAATACTTGAAATCCACCTGAATCCGTTAGAATAGGCTTATCCCATACCATAAACTTATGTAAGCCACCTAATTTGCTAATTAGCTCATCTCCGGGACGCACATGCAAGTGATATGTATTTGATAGCTCGACTTGACATTTTATCTCTTCTAAATCTTTCGTTGATACCGCGCCTTTTATTGCAGCAACTGTACCAACATTCATAAACACCGGAGTTTCAATTGCTCCGTGAACGGTATGAAAGCGACCTCTTTTTGCTCGTCCATCCGTTTTTAATAACTCATACATAATTTCACCTATTTCATCTATCATTTCAAATCATACCTTATATTAGTATACACGTTTTCAAATAAAAAACTAGTAAAACTTTATTAAAAATCCATATTCTTTGAAAAAAAATTTATTTTACATTCTTGCTTTATCACTTTAATTCAATTATAATTGTAAGAAACTTTCGAACCCATCATGCATTAGGAAGGATAATATTATGGCTGGATCCATATTTGGAAAAATATTTACAATAACAACATGGGGGGAATCCCATGGTCCGGGAGTTGGTGTCGTCATTGACGGATGCCCTGCCGGACTCAAACTTGTCGAGAGAGATATTCAACTGGACTTAAATAAACGCCGCCCAGGACAATCACCATATTGTACCCCACGGGATGAGGCAGATAAGGTAAAAATTCTTTCCGGCGTCTTTGAAGAAAAAACAACCGGAACCCCGATTTCCTTATTAGTCTATAATAAAGATCATCGTTCACGTGACTATACAGAAATCATGGACACCTATCGTCCCGGACATGCTGATATGGCCTACGATTCAAAATACGGTTTTAGAGACTATCGCGGGGGCGGTCGTTCTTCAGGCCGAGAGACCATCGCACGTGTAGCAGCCGGAGCCGTTGCCAAGAAAATCTTAAAAGAACTTGGCGTCGAACTTATCACCTACGCAAAATCTATCGGACACTTAACCATTAATGAGGATAATTTTGATGCTTCGATCATCTATGAAAATTCATTTAGATTCCCTGATTCGGAGCTTATAGAACCATGCGAAGAATACTTGAATACCTTGATTAAAGAAGGTAATTCCACCGGTGGTGTTATTGAATGTCGCGTCAACGGGCTTCCTGCCGGTATCGGTCAACCCGTATTCGACAAACTTGATGGTCTGCTCGCCCATGCGATTATGTCAATCGGAGCCATCAAGGGTGTGGAAATCGGTGCTGGATTCGATGCCACAAAAATGACCGGATTAGAAAACAACGACTTTTATAAAGACGATAACGGGCGAATTGTGAAAGAAACAAATAACGCCGGTGGTATGACCGGTGGTATCTCCGATGGCAGTGAAATTATCGTTCGTGCGGGAGTTAAAGCAACACCAAGTATTCACTTGGAACAAAAAGCCACAAATCGTCAAGGTGAGCTTATTGACCTAGTTATTGGCGGTCGACACGATCCGGTTATCGTACCACGTGCTGTTATTGTGGTGGAAAATATGATTGCTGTTACTTTACTTGATCTATTACTTCAACAAACGGCAACACAAATGGACTACATAAAAAAAATATTCAAAAATGATAAGTAATTCTTCATTTTAAAGAAAAAGCTTATGTCACGATTTCGTGACATAAGCTTTTATTTCGAGTATGACTAACCAAAAACCACCGATAAATATAAACCAATCTGCCATATTATAGAATAGCTTTTTCGTCCATGTAATTGCAAAGAAATCAGTGACTTGACCTTCACTTATTCGGTCAATGAGATTCCCAATGGCTCCGCCTAGAATCATAGAAAGCGCTAAGGTTATAGACCGCTCTTTTTTGAAAAACCCATAGATTACCCATAGTACTCCTAGAAATACAACCGCCGTCACTTGTATTAATATTAAAATAACCGGGCGTTTTTTTAACAAACCTCGAAAAGCACCTTTGTTGTAAACAAGTTTAAAGGTCAAGGGACCTTTTTTACATTGCCTAAACAATAGTTTTTTTCTGGCATACTTTTTTGTAAATTGGTCTACAAGAACAAGACCTACGACCAATAAAATAGCTACTATCATCTTTATTTCCTTTCATATTTACTCTATTATACTTAGTGGATAATCTTGGTCTGAAACCTCTTTTAATTGTTGTATTAATTCCTCAATAATATGTGGGTTTCCTGCCACTAAAGCATATCTATCCCTCAATGGCTTTGACAAACATACACCACCGGCTTCACGAACAATGAGTTGTCCGGGTATAAAATCCCACTGATTCAAATACATCTCAAAATAACCTTCTGTTCGTCCGCTTGCTACAAAAACCAAGTCAATGCAAGCAGAACCTGATCGTCGGATTCCTCCAACATTGGGCATAATTTTAGAAAAATAATTTAAGTTATTATCTGTTGTCGTTTTCTTATTATACGGAAAACCTGTTGCGATGATTGACATATCTAGTGTCTTATATGTACTCACTTGAATAGGTTGATGATTCAGATAAGCCCCTTCACCCTGAATTGCCCAAAAATAATCATCCATATAAGGTAAATATACACTTCCAAACAAGGTTTCTTCTTTGTATTGCAAGCCAATCGCAATGGAAAATAAAGGATAGCCATGAGCATAATTGGTCGTTCCATCCACCGGATCAATAATCCACAAATAGTCGCTCTCCTTATTTGTAATAGACATTCCGCTCTCTTCACCAAGAATGCCATGGTCGGGAAAATTGGCTTCGATAAATTTGATAATTCTTCTTTCTGACTCTTTATCCACTTCAGTAACCAAGTCCACTGCGGATGATTTTGAATTAATTTCCAAATCATGACGCCCTAAGTTTTCGAGTTGATAATTCCCAATATCTTTTACGAGTTGATGTATTTGATTTTTAATTTTATATAAGTCTTCTGTATTCATTCTTCTCTCCTTTCATTTGACTATTTTCTTACTTCTGATAAAATTATAATAACATATGCTGTCATTAAAAACTAGAAGGTTTTATCTAGATTGAAACACCATATATTGCATCACGCAAAAAAAGAGCCAATTTATGGCTCTTGTATGTAAGTTTACACATTACTAACGAGGGGTATTATGAAAGCAACACACCCCAGCAAAAAGAAACCCCCGCCAACCAATGCGATTCTATCCCCTGACAAGAAACTAGAAATAATATATAATATCGCACAAATGATAAATAGAATCCAACCCGCCATCTGAAAAACCCCTGCTCTCTTCATCATTATAAAGCCATCACTTTTACCAATTCAGTTAAGTCGGAAACGAGCTGGATTTCAAGGTTTTTCTCATCTATATGTTGCTTCAACACGCCATATTGATTATGGATTCCAACAAATTGTGCATTGGAATTAAGAGCAAACTGAAAATCACTAACACTGTCACCTACAATTAATAATTCATTTCTTTTTATATCAAATGAATCACAAAATTCTTGTGCCATCATTGGATCAGGTTTTCCTCTTAGTTCACCATTATCACTACCGAAATAGTCAAAATAATCAATAAGCCCTGCATTTTCAAGACTATGTTTCATCGACGCTTCTGTATCTGCTGTTGCTATTCCTATAAAGTACTTTTTACTTAGATAAGGAATTATTTCTTTTGTACCTGGAAGCAACTGAATCGTAACACCATAATCTACACTTGCCTCATTGAAAATGTTATATAATTGATTTTCCATATTTACAATAGATGTTTCTCCAATTAGTTGGAGCCAATTTTTAATGATACTGCTTGTTGGTAAATACTGAATTTTTGATTCTTGTTCAAACCCATTTTTCATATAACCACAATGCACTTTGATTTTCTCGAGTTGTTCATGATTCATTAAATTGTCTGTTTGTATTTTTTTAAACACAATTGTCATGATGGAATGCCAAGTCCTCTCAAATTCAATCAAAGTTCCATCTTTATCAAATAGTATACCTTTAATCATTACAAGTTAAACTCCTTCAGTAAGTCTTTTAATCTGTATGTGTCAACTTTCTTCGCACCACAATAAACCGGATTCACATAGCAAAGAACATGATGATTTGAATCATAGATTCCGAATCGAATCCAATGGTAAACACTTGAATCCAATTCGGCGCTCCACTTACAATGCTGCGTATGTCCTAAGTCAAATTTTTCAATGATTCTTCCATCCATTATCATTAGACCTTGCCATCCTTCTGTGCTAACATCTTGAAAGGGTCGAATCATAATCTCATAGTTCAATTTATTTCCTTCAACGCGTTGTCCAAGTTGCGTTTCCCCTTGATTAATGTCAATATCTAGTTCACAATACCTAGACACGTATGTCATACCTTTCTTCACACTGTCAATAATACACTTAGACGATAAATTTTTCGCATAGACATACGTTCCTGGATCACCATAAACACTTGGTTCGTTGGCTCCTTCATATCTCTCTTCAATTGTAAGATGACAATCACTGCCTCCGATACCATAAAGGTGTATTCCTTTGTCCCATAAAAAATCTAAAAACGCCACCGCCTTGTCATTTGCTTTCGATGCTGTTGGATAGGTTGGATCACAAATCACTTCAATAGTATTCACCATAGACAAGTCTAGCTCTATCATTTGAAATTCCCATGGATCCATAAACATATGGTTTATCGAAATATTGGTGTCACCTTTAAAATTATCCAAAAGCGTATTAATGGAACAATCCATATATGTCATTAAATCCCTAGTGGGAGGTTGATCAATACCATGAACATTCATATGCCCCTTTGGTAAGGTTAATTCAAAAGAGGGAATGAATAAATGCTTTTGGTTCGGAAGAACAAAAGGTAAGGTGTTATGTTCTGTCATCGCAATGAAATCCATGCGTTGATTATTCATATATGTTGGTATATCCGAAAACCGAATATGGCCATCTGAATAATCACTATGTGCATGAAAATCACCACGATAATACTTCCATCCACTTTTGTATATACCTTGATTTAAACTATAATTATAAACAGGATTACCCATGAATTAGCCTTTCTGTATATGTGATATTATTGCTTAATCTTATCTAATTCTCTTTGCGCTTTTTCAGCCGCTGCATCTAAAGCTTTCTGAGCTGGAATATTCTCGATTTCAACCTTATCGACAGCTTCTGTTAACGCATCCATAATCGCTCCGCCTGTTGGGTCAATCCATTCCGGCACAGCATATTGATCAATTTGTTTTAACGCTGCGTCTGCATCTGGATTATTGGTCAGATATTCTTGATATTCCGGGAAATCAAGCACGGAATTTCGAACTGCAGCATACCCTGTCGCAATAGAAAATGCTGCTGTGTTTTCAGTATTTGTTGCAAAAGTTACAAAGTCTGCTGCACCTATTTTTTGCTCTTCTGTGATATTATCCGCTTTAGGTATGAAATACATTAGGCTTGAAAAATAAGGAGCAGGATCATGGTTACCAAAACCAGGTTGATGTGTTACTGCAAATTCATTGATATATCCTTCTTCATTGGCTTTTTTCACTGCATCAAATGCGATGACATAATCTCCCGGAGATCCTGTATAACCTAAGGACTTTCCATATACCCAATCATCCATTGTCTTATACCAATATTCCCATCCTTGTCCCCCTGAATGAATACGCATTTTTTGATCGTCATGAATCCAGATACGCACTTGTTCTAATACTTCTACCCACTCAGGAGAATTAATCGTTACCGTTAATCCATCGTCGGACACATATCGCCCACCATTACTTGATGCCATATCAGCAATATTTCCATTCCCCCACATCGGTTCCCAAACATACTCTATTGTATTAACACCGGTGTCAATGCCTTTCACTTGATCATAGAGTCCTGCTAATGTACCCCATGTTCCTAAGTCATCTACAGTAGCTCCTGCTTCTGTTAGCACTGCTTTGTTATAGTATAGCACTTGGGAAGTCCCATATGCAGGTGCGAAAGCCAATTTATCATCACGTGTTCCTGCTTTTAAAAACCCTCCGACTATATCCTCTTTGTCATAAGTTTCAGGCATATAGTCTTCGAAATATTCAACGAGTCCTTTTTGAAAAAAGACATCTTGTGAGCCTCCAACAACGAGTGCAGGGACTGTTTTACCTGCATAAGCAGCCTGAAGTTTTTCATCAATCTCCGAATAACTACCGACTACAACCGGCTTAACCATATATGTACTTTGAGTTGAATTATAGTCGTCAATAATCGCATGTAAACCATCCCCTAATGATCCTCCAAGTGCGTGCCAAAATTCTATCTCAATCGGCTCCACTATTTTTGTGTCCTTACTTGCTGTGGTATTACTTGCCGCTCCACTCGCTACTGTGTCAGCATTTTCTGTCCCCTGATCTGTTGTCTTTCCACATGCAGATACCATCATAATCATCACAAATAATACAACTATTTTCTTCATTTTCTTCATCTTTTCCTCCAATTTTAATCGGTCTATTTTAGACCACTATCTTCCATTATTCCCGTTACAAACCAACGTTGACCTAAAATAAAAATAATAATGACCGGAATGATGGTCACCGTGCTGGCCAACATAACTTCGGACCAATTCATTCCATATGCTCCATCCTGAATAAAAAACTGTCTTAAACCTTGTGATATTAAGTATTTATTTTGATCTTTCAGCAAAATACTAGGCCACATATAGTTGTTATACTGCTGTACAAATGTTAAAACAAAAACCGTGTAAAATGCTGATTTATTCAAAGGAAAAATCACATGCCTTAATATTTTCCAATGATTCGCTCCATCAATACGTGCTGCTTCAACATAGTCTTTACTCATTTTTTTAAATGACTGTCTTAAATAAAAAACAGCAAAGACACTTGCTACATATGAAAACATGAGACCGGTTAAAGAATCTACCAAACCGATATTTGCCAAAATAACATATACGGGCACATATGTAACCGCTCCGGGTAACATATAAATCGCCAAAACCAGATAAAACAACCATTGCATATAGCGATTCCCCATGAAAACAATAGCATACGTAAATAGTGTGGATGCAATAAGCATCACAATGGTTCCCACAAAACCAACATAAAAACTGTTAAATATATATCTTCCAAACTGGATGTTTTGCAAACTATCCAAAACTCTTCCGGTATCCCATGCACCCGGTAATAGTTGATAAGGTGTCTGCCAAATCTCATTATTTGTTTTAAAAATACCAAACACCATCCACAAAAACGGAAATGCAAAAAGAATCGAACTCGGAATAAGGAAGCAATGTTTAACTAGTTTAATCTTCTTATCTTTTTTCATAATACCTCCTATTCATACTGAACATATCTTCGACTTAGAAAAGAGCTCAACAGAGACAATAGCATAATAATTACAAGAATAATCATTGCAACTGCATTGGCCGGACCCATTTGAAAGTTCTGAAACGCCTTTTGATAATACATATAGAGCAAAGTAGTTGTACTTCCTCCCGGACCACCTTGTGTCATAATCTGAATCTGATCATAGACTTGAATAGATGATATGAGATTAATAATAAACAAAAAATAAGTCGTTGGAGAGATGAGCGGCAACGTAATATGTAAAAATTGCTTTATCCAATTGGCGCCATCAATCGTCGCTGCTTCATATGCGCCCTTTGATACTTTCTCTAAAGCTCCTAAATAAAATAACATTGTCCAACCAATCGATTTCCAGACAGTAAAAATAATTATTCCAAACATTGCTGTCTCACTACTGTGTAGCCACTTAAGAGGTTCAATGCCAAACCAACCTAAAACATAATTCAAAAAACCTCTGTCCGGTTCATAAATCCAAGACCATACCAAAGCAACAGCAACCGTTGGTGTTATCCAAGGTGAAAAAATAATAAGCTGATAAATTCTTCCGCCTGTGAAATTTTTTTGAAAAACTAAAGCAAACATTAAACCTAGAACGATGGTCAAACCGATGGTTCCAAAAGCAAACACAAATGTGTTTTGCATTACTTTGAAAAAATCAGGATCTGTAATCATGTAGCTATAGTTCTCTAATCCGACAAAATTGTATGTTGGTGATATGTAATCCCAGTCTGTCAAACTTATGTAGAGTGATCTAATTAAGGGAATAACCCAAAACAAGATTAACGGAATCATAAACGGAATTAAAAATCCAATTTGTACACTTTTTTTATGCTTCATTTTCTTTCCTCCTTGCCTATGAAACAAGAATACCACTTTTGCATATGCATAAAAATAAAAACCAAGTAAACTCATGTTAAAAACAGGTTTAAACTTGGCTTTCATTGACTATTTTTTTGTTTTATTTTGGTTTATTGGGATTGATCAAGTGACTTTTTATGCTTTGTAATAGAGCACGCCATAATCTTTTAGACTCTTCTTCCATTGTTCATCTAATGAGATATTCGTTACCAAAACATCAACATCTTTCAAATCCATAGATTTATAGCGTTTCACCACACCAAATTTCGAACATTCTGCAAGAACAATTTTACGGTTTGATTGTTTACGGATACGGTCAGCAATATGAAAAGCAATTTGATCGCCATTAGTACAATGTTTTTCTAAATCAATGCCATCAAAAGACAAAAACATCTGGTCAAAATAAATGTGTTCTACCATTCTGTCAAAAAAACTTCCATATGTTGTTTGTATATTTGAATGAATATGTCCTCCAATAAAAATTAATTCGTGATGATTTTCACGAAAACTTATTTCTAATTTTTCTATAGAATATTTTGTCAATATCGCAATAGATGGTGTAATAATTGTTAGATTTTTCTTTCTACCAATGTAATTCAATAGATAGGACACTGTTGAACCACCATCAATATAAATACAGTCTCCATCATTTAACAAGTCCACTGCTCTAAAACAAATCTGTTTTTTATCTTCTTCATTGACACTCTTTTTTTCAGTAAAGAGATATTCACTATCCATAATCTGTATATCATTTTTTTTAATACCACCATGAAACCGTTCATATCCATATGTATCCGCTAAAAAATCAAAATCATTTCGAATCGTTTCCTTGGTTACTCTAAACAATTTCGACATTTCATTAACAAAAATACGAGATTCATTTTGCATAATGGATTCAAGTTCTCTTCTTCGTTGACTAACTTTTGACGACATATACCCTCCTTACATAAAAAAACATCTATTCTGTCTTCCACCGCCGTGTTTTGAAGCTAAAAATATCATTTCGTAAATAGTCATAAGAAAAAAGAATCGGTTCATTTAATGTCGTATAATGCATTTGCTTTAAGAGCATTATTCCTTCTTCAGAATACTCTTGAAATTTATTATATATTGAATTTTTCATATCTAATGCGATCATTTCTGAATCAGCACATGAAATATCTATTTTGCAATATTCATTGAGATATTTAAATAAGGATCCGGAAAAGGGTATTGTTTCAAAGATAGACCCTACATATTTATATGGCATAAAATTTATAGAATAAGACACCGGTTCATCATCAGCAATTCTATACCTCTCCAATTTGATAAATTCAACGGATAACTTACAAGCAAAATAGCCACATACTTCAGGATAGTCTTTTCCTTGAACGACCTCTAATGTCTCTTTTCTTTCATTTTCTTTAAATCCAGCCCTACGAATCATTTGTCCTGTTGATTCTAGTTTTTCCAAACAACTTTCGATTGAAGGTAAGGGCTTCGATACAAAGGTACCCGACCCATGTTTAACATATAGTTTGCCTTCTTTTTCTAATGCTTTAACCGCATTTCTATAGGTGACTCTTGATACATTAAATCGTTTTGCCATCTCAACTTCTGCTGGTAAGCGCTCATGAATTGAAAATTCCTCGTTAGATAACAATTGTTCCATTTCTTTTTTTACATACTCATAACTTTTTGCCATTGTTTTCTACCTCACGTCATTTTAGTAATGTTATTTTTTTACACTCCACACAATAGCGAATATATTGATGGTGTGAATTTTTTGATTCCGTAAAAAGAACTTTGGCTTGACATAGCTTTTCTATCACTTGACAATAGTCGCCACTTGGTAAATCATAGGTGCCTTCTGCATCAGCACTAACAATAGCCCATTTCGGATTTATTATATTTATCATTTTCGTATCCACATAATTCGAATCGCCATGATGCGGCACTTGAAGAACAGGACAATCCTCTAACATCCACGAAACATGTTCTAATTTTTCTAGGGGTATATCTGATGTTATTAGACATTCATTTTTGTGTCTAAACCTTAGCAATATACTCATAGAAACTTGATTCATTTCTTTTTCTGCAGCCTCCATATCTTCATATTTTTGAAAATTTAGCAATTGATTCAATATAGGCAATAGTATATAAAGTTCATACTCATAAAATACGATTTCCGGATGATGGTTCTTATGTGAATGAATATATCGATATGATACTTGATGCTTTTCCAGCAAATTAATCACTTCATGATATAATGCAAAAGATTTTACATGTTCCATGGATTTCCTGTCCCATGTTGGTTTAAGATGAAACACGACTTCCTCTACCTTGACCTCTCCAAGAAGTAATTTTATTCCACTCAGGTGATCTTCATGAAAATGTGTAATGAATATATAGTCAATACTCTTTATCCCTTGTCTTATTAAATAGTCTCGCACAGAAATTCGTCGAATATCTCTTGCATAATTTGCTTGTTGGTCCGACCCTGTATCAACGAATATATTCAACACTTGATTTTTGTGTTCTAAATGGATAAATGTAGCTTCTCCAAACCCAACATTAATAAAATCTATATAACTAGCCATTGTTTTCTCCAAACGCTCTTTTTATATATACACTTGATAATAGCAATACCATAAGAACCATTAAAATTGAGACTGCAGAACCATATCCAACCTTTAAGTTATTAACACCATTTTGATAGATGTATTGTGTAATTGTAGTTGTTGTATTCGCCGGCCCACCTTTTGTAAGGATATTTACTTTATCAAACAATCGAAATGTATCTATTGTTCGAAGCAATATTACCACAAAAATTGCCTGACTGATATTGGGTATCGTAATATATATGAATTTTGCACCCCATGATGCCCCATCAATCATAGCGGCTTCATATTGCGTCTTAGGAACCGTTTGAATTGCTGCATATATGAGAAGAAAAGCAAAAGGCGACCATTGCCAAACATCAATGAGAATGATGGACGGCATGGCCAACTGTACATCTTGCAACCAGTTGTATGGACCCAATCCAATATAGCTTAATAATTGGTTGATCACTCCACGACTATTGCTCAGCATCATCTGCCAAATTAAAGCCACAGTAACCGGAGGAAGTAATGTTGGTAATAGAAATAAAATTCTGTAAATTTTAGCTACTCTTTTCTTTTTGTTTTGTATAATCAATGCCATTACTAGGCCTAAAAACGTTTCGATAATCACCGCAAAGAACATAAATTTTAATGTGTTTCTTAGTGATAATCGAAAAATATCATCGTTAAGAATTTTAATATAATTATCCAATCCAATATATGTACTGCTCGCCAAAGATAAGTAATAGAAATCCGTCAAGCTATAATACACTGTATATATGATTGGAAATAATGTCAAAAATGCCAAAATCAGTATCGTTGGTAAAGTCATGATATGATGGAAAACTATTTGTTTTTTCATAATAAATTCGGGGGCTACATTGCCCCCTCCATCTCCTCTACTAAAATCATTGCATTAAGGCATTTATTTCTACCTCAGCAGCTGCTAACGCATCTTCAACTGACTTAGTACCTGCAAGAGCTGCAGATAACTCAGCTCCAAGAATCGTCTCTACTTCCGACCATTTTGGTGTTCTTGGCCTTGCAACAGAGTTTGTTAAAGCTTCCAATTGAATCGGAAAATGTTTGTTTTTAGCAATCAATTCTTCATCTAAATATACGCTTTTTCTGGTTGGAACACCTCCGAAATTAACCATTTCTTTTTGAATTTCACTCGAAGTAATATAGGTCAAAAACTTAGCCGCAATCTCCTTGTTCACTGAATTGTTTGTAACGCCCATCATCCAATTCCCAATCATTCCTGTTGAAGATTCCATACTTGAGTTGTATGCTTTTGATGGTATCGGCGCATATTCAGCTGAAGCATTTTCTCCTGAAATATACCACGAAGGCCAACCAAGTGACATTCCGGCACTTCCCTCAGATACTGAACTTACAATATCAGCTTTTTCATAATTAGCACCGGCATTATAAAGTTCAATATACATATTTAATGCATCTATTCCTGTTTCATTGTTAAAAGCTGCCGTCCAGTCATCATTAAATACGCTTCCGCCAAAGGCCCAATAAACAGGTAAAAAGTCTGATACAATTGGGTTTCCTTGTTGTCCTCGTACTGCATATCCAATATGACCTTCTGTCTCACTAATTTCTTTTGCAGCAGATAATACTTCTTCCCAACTTGTCGGTACGTCTAATCCTTCACTAGAAAAGATCTCTTTATTGTAAAAAAATAGCTGAACATTACCCGAAAAAGGAAGTGCATAGAGCTTTCCTGTAGCATATGGATATTTTCCCAGATTTAATGAGGCACTTTCAAAATCCTCATCACCAGAAACACCCAATTCATCTAAATTTGCAAATATTTCTGCTTCACATAGTTCAGGCATCCATGGATCATCTGCCATGATTAAATCATAGGATGCCGTTGCATTCTTTGAATCTAAAGAAATTTTTTGTTTGAGGTCTGCACCTTCAAGACCAAGTATTTCAATAGTGACATTGTTTTCTTGCTCAAATTTTTCTTTTACTGCATTCATAGCGTCAACATGGGACCCACCTCGCGCAGCAATCACTAACTTGGTAGCCTCTGCTTCCGCTTCACTACATGCGGTCAATCCTAACATTAATGTTGCAAATAGAAATAAAGCGATAATTTTCTTTTTCATATTTTCCTCCATTTTTTTATTCTTTTACAGAACCGGCAGTTAAGCCTTGAATTAAAAATTTTTGCATTCCTATCATAAAAAAAGTAACAGGAATCATAGATACAATTCCTCCTGATGCAACTTTTCCCCATTCAATCAGTTCTTGTTCACTATTTAACGTGGCAAGCTTAAGTGGAACAGTAAATTGACCCGGACTCTGGACGAAGATGACGCCATATAAGTATTCATTCCAACTCATCATGAATCCAAATATTGCTACAGCTGCGATACCCGGTAATACAACAGGTACCATTACTTTAGTAAATAGTTGCCATTCGGTTGCACCGTCAACTTTTGCACTTTCTTCAAGCTCTCTAGGTATTGTTTTAAAAAAACCCATCATCACCCAAATAACGAGCGGAACATTCAATAATACATGAGCTGCTATAATCGGTATCTTCGTTTGAAGCAAGTTATAACTGTTCATCTGAATATAAAGCGGTAAGGCAAAAGTAATTGGTGGTATGATTCTAACTAAGAGTATCCACAATAGTAATAAGGGTTTTACCGGATATTTAAAACGACTTCGGGCTAGAATATAGGCACATGTCAATCCAATAAATAATGAAATACTAAGGGCTACCACTGTTACGATAAAACTATTCATCATTGCACTTGCAAATTCCTCTTCGACAAATAATCGTTGAAAATTTTTCCATGTCAATGATATGGGTATCAAAGAAACTCTATTTTCTAAACGTGTTGACTGAATAGCAATGTTCACCATCCAATAGATTGGAAACAATGTCCAAATTATTATTAAGTGTTCTGTTAGTTTGGATATCAATCTGTATCTATTATGCATATTCGAATGATCACTCCTTATAATTCATCTAGACGTCTATACCTATTTTAATATACTAATATTTAATCGACATCAACAGCGTGTTAATATTATGTAATCGTTTTTTCAATAAAAAAACCCAAAAGAATCCTGTCTGTAATAACAGATACTCTTTTGGGAATTAGTAATTTAAATTTTTATTTAAGCACAAAATGAAGGTAATTTCCTCTCCATAAAACATAAACATTCATGTTAACACATTTGAGATCCCAATGCCTATGTCATTAGCTATTTCCTGAAAGAGAAAGACTTCTTGATTTTGATCGAATGAATAACGTAGGATATTCAATAAGGTTTTGATTTGCATGGATATTTTATGATGACCAACTTCCAATACATCATAATTTATCCCCGCTAATGTATTAAAAATAAAATGTGCATTAATTTGAGATTCTAGAGCTTCTCTTTCTGCCTCTTTTTGCTTTTTTAAGGAAACTAATGTTTCTAAATGATATTCTTCTACTTTTTGATTCATATTCGTAACGGAACATATCATCTGATTAAATTCTTCTGCTAACTGCCATATTTCATGTTTGCCTTGAACATCAATTCTTGTTTTCATATCTCCTTTTTTTTACTTGATCAATAGATTTTTGTATTTCATTAATAGGACGTTGTACCCAACTTATTAATGATATCGAAAACACAAAGGACACCCACATATGTTTTTGTTTATATTCTTTGATATTCAAAAATAGTCTTTTCATTCAAATACCCATTCACCACTCTTCATCAAAATATCTATATTGTGTCGGATTTTCACCTTTAACATGACTTATCTTACTCTCCTTTGTATGTTCAGTAATTATCTGCTTAACAGAAATTCGAAAAATCCATTGATCTCCAAAATCAAATAAATATTCAAACTGCATTCCTTCGCACAACATAAGTTCTGCTAATGTCACATTTGAGGCTTGATACATTTCGTCATCACATTCCGGTGCAAAATATCTTTTTTTTAGTGTCCCTTTACCAAATTGAAAATAATAGAGATGATCTTTGTCAAAATCCACACTTTCTTGAATTTGATAATGCAAGTCATCAAGAGTGAATTGATCTCCAATTGATATAATTCTTTCGCATGAACCAACTTTTACGCTAAACTCAATTGTTTGACTACCTATTTCAATCTTAGGCTTTAAAAAAGCTGCTATCTTTTCACGAACCTGCTTTGATTCTTCTCCCACTATTTCTCCAATAATATCCAGTGCTGTCTTCAAATCCAATATATCCCAGAAATATCTTATGTGCTTTTCTAAAACTTTCTTTAAATAGCATCCTTCCTGGGTTTGATAAAGCGCCTTGATGCAAAACTTATTTTCTATATTTCCTTCTTGTTCATCTCGCCATTCAATTGTAATCAAATGAAAGAGGGCAAAAAGACGTATTTCCTGAAAATAATGATATCCCCATGGAGCTGTTCTTTTGTCATGAAAGGGGTTTGTAAGTGCCCTTCCACCTTCTTCCCCCTTAAACATATCAAATAATCCATTTCCCTTAAACATAGAATACGAATAATCTATGGCCTCTTGATATTCAACAAACCAAACAGTCATCATAAGTAAATATCGTTCCATATTCGACATTTTAGAAAAAAAGGCATATCTTTGAGTTTTTTCTAATGTTAATCCCAATCCTCTCTTTTTCTTTATCTGCAGAATTCCGGTTCGTACTGAAAAAAAGCAAAAGAAATCAATCACGGCATAATATTCTTGAGTTCTCCCATTCAACAAATATCTTTCACGAACAAGCACAAGCTGTTGATTCAATGCGCAACAATCTTTTTTACCTATATTTCCGGTGCTATTTGAAATTTTCACTTTATTTTGTTCCAAATAATTAATGAATATTTGATATTCTTTTTCCATTTGAACTGCTGCGTTTTTTAATAACATCTTTTTCTCTTTCTCAACGATGAGGACACCCTGGCCAACAACATGGTCTTCTTTTTCCTTCAAGAATTTCTTCAGTCAAACGTTCAAGATGTTTTTCTCGGGTTTCTGGTTTTTTTACGCTAATAACCCAACAAATCCACTCGTTACGTGCTAGTGGCGTTAAGCTGTTCCATTTCTCAAGCAAGTCCGAATTGCCACTTAATACTACATTTAAATCTTTAGGCACTTCATGAACGACTCCTGTGCCGATTTGTGTTTTCATAAAGATTCTCCTTTTCAAAAAAAAGTCCTTCTATTCTTGAGAAAAAAGCCAACTGTATTGCCTTCAGTATCGGAAAACAAGCAAAAGAAGCCAAACTCACCTGCAGAAGTTTTTGGCATAATTATCTTGCCACCGGCTTTTTCAACTTTATTCAAGGCATTTTCGCAATTATCACAATCAAAATATACAACTGTTCCTGTGCTACTCGGTTTACTCATATTGTTTTTTACTAAAGCTCCTGCTGCGTTTGGCGCATCGTCCGTCCATGGAAACGCAACCATCACTCCTCCGTCTTCACTCATTGGCATAACTTCCATTTTTAGTTCGAGTACCGTTTCATAAAATGTTTTTGCACGTTCAATATCATGCACATAGATTTCAAACCAAGGTACTACATTTTTTGTTTTCATAATGATCCTCCTTAATTTAATATTATCAAATTATCTTCTATAAATATTATAGCACAGTTTTTTGTGTGGTCTGGCATGAATCCACTCAATAATGATAATCATTATACTTTACAGGACAATGCTTCCACTGTTTTCTAAGTCGATTGTTACATCCGCTTCTTGAAAATGCACTTCAAATAAAACAAGTTCCTCCCCTACTTGCTCTATTGTCATGTCGTAATCAGGTATTTTCTTAACAAATGCATCCCGCAGGTCGTAAACAGTGTATTTACTTCTTTGAACAGTTCCTTTTTTTACTCGAACGTGCGCATTTCCTTCATGTGGAACCGTCGTAAATGCAACGACTGGATTTTGTTCAAACTCATCTACTTTTTGGTTATCTCCAAACGTAGAGAAGTAAATAACCCCTTTTGCGTTGCCATTACAGCAAAAATTAACAATCCTTACGTTAGGATTCCCTCCATTACATGTAGCCAATGCAATTTCTTTTTGATCATCCATAATACCATAATATTCTTTATTAAAATCCATTTTCAATCCTCCTCGTTTTTTCTATTGATATTCAAATTATACTATAGTAACCTTGACAACAGTATGTCATAGTTATAAAATAAATTTTTTTGAGGAAAAAATTTGGTGTTCTTCCAAAATGTGCGTTAACTTCATTTCCTAATCATCCGATTAACATTACCTTTTATAAATCATCTCCATATCCGGTTTTTCTGTGCAATAATAATGTATCCAGATATATGCATGTTGAAACAATGCCACACTTAACGCTGCCTGAGAACCTGAGAATAATGCAATCGCCCATAGTATAAAAAATGCAAAAGAATACATCGAATTGCTATTCCACTTAAATATTCCTTTCTTTACTAAGGGCATTTTCCTATACTTCACACGAAAATGATCAGCTCCTAAGGCTCTCGTTAAGCCAAAATATCGAATAATTGACCAAAGCGTATATATAGCCGGAATCAGCAAAACAACTGCAAGTGGAACTGCAAATTTATCCGTGAGAATCAACGCATCTGAACTTGCTCTCGCTAATCCTAGAAGAAGTATAACACGAGCAAATAAAAAGGGTAAAAAAAGCAATCCCCAAACAAATAAATCTAAGTCGCCAAATATTTTCGACAGGGTCGCCCAACCTAACTGTAATCGGAAAACAATCCAGACAATTACTTGATGAATAATAGGCACGCCTACCGCTAACCAAAACCATGTAATCTCTTGAATACCCAACCAAGATTTGTCTCCCATAGCCGGAGCAGCAAAAGACCATGTAATCGGAACCAATATGAATAATGAAAGTAAATGCCACAATTGCCTATAAAAAAAATAGTGTAGTGTACGCGCTTCTTTATACCATACTTGCTTTTCGTTCAATTCCATCGTTCAATCCCTCCTACTTAATCGCGTTACCCTTTGTAAAATCTGACCTCCAAACTAAAACAATGACAACTGCTCAAAGGGTTCTTCCGGAAAAGCCTTCAAATACGCAAAGACGTCTTTAGGTTCATATAGAATTCCGTACTTTTGACAGCTTGTTTTAAATAGCTCCATGAGTTCTTTATTATTGTCGCTGTAGAGTTCATAGGCATATCCATATTTTTGATGGTAACGTGAACGCATTCCAGGAAAAAAACGATCAAGAGCATCATAAAAATATTCACGATCGCCTTCTCTTAGTGTGACACCCATTCCAAAATTGATAATTCCATGGACTTTTGCTTGGATACAATACTCCAATATGCCTTCTAGGTTCTCTTTACTATCATTAATAAAAGGTAATATGGGCGAGAGCCATACCACAGTCGGTATCTTATTGTCCCTAAATATCTCAAGGGTTTCAAAACGTTCTTTTGTTGTCGACACCTTAGGTTCTATTATTTTGCATAAGTCTTCATCATATGTTGTTAACGTCATTTGAACCACACATTTTGATTTTTTATTAATACGCTTAATTAAATCTAAGTCGCGAAGAATCCGATTGGATTTGGTTTGAATGGCTAATCCAAAACCGTATCTCTCGATAATTTCCAAACATTGTCGTGTCAAACCTAATTCTTCTTCACAGTGCATATATGGATCGCACATGGCTCCCGTTCCTATCATGCACTTGTTACGCTTTGATCGAAGGCGTTGCTCCAGTAGCTTCGGTGCATTTTGTTTCACTTCAATATCCTCGAAATCATGCGTGAAATTATAACACTTACTACGACTATCGCAATAAATGCATCCATGGGTGCATCCTCGATATATATTCATTCCATTATTTGCAGATAAGATATTTTTGGCATTGACAAAATGCATATTTAGCTCCTTTTACATTCACTTATCCAATCTTATTAATCACTTTGTGTGCAGAGGCGGATATCTCTTCTGTATTTGCAGTTATTTCTTCAATTGATGCAGAAATATTATCAATAGAACCATTCATCACATTGAGACGTTCATCAATGCGCTTGGCAATTTTTACAATAGCTAAAATGGCATCAAGCATCGTTTTTTGTTCTTCTTGGGTGCTTTCCGCAATATATTTTGATTGTTCCGCTAATTTCTTTACCTCTTCAGCAACAACCGAAAATCCTTTACCATGTTCTCCAGCTCGTGCTGACTCAATGGCCGCGTTTAAAGCTAATAGATTAGTTTGATTAGCAATCGCAACAATTTGATTACTCGCCTCAGTAAAGCGGCGAATTTTTCCTTCCATATCTGTCACCCTATTATTTAGCATCTTATTGATGTCATCAATTTCGTAACTTTGTTCGCTAATTTTACTTACACCTTTTGCATTGACTTCATTGCCTTGTGTTACTGTATCAATAGAGTTTAAGATAACCTTGATTTCTTTACCGATTTCATCAGCTTCTTGTAAGCGTTGTTCCGAAATCTTTTTCATCTCTTCCACTAAATCTAATTGATCTTGTTTGGCAGCAATCATTTCTTTTTCAATTTCCACTGATTTTTTATTGAAGTCAATACAGTTACTTGCTACATTCAAGTTATTAAAAATTGCAGTTACCATTTTTTCACAGGAATTATATCCACATGCTGCACAATTAATCTTTTGACTTTCTTCATCAAACTTATTCATTTCTTTATAAATTTCACTCATATCAACACTTTTAGGAGCATCTAGATCAAGGGAAAAGCCCTCGTTTTTATACATTCTTCTAAAAGAATCGACGTCTAATGTCTTTGTAAAAAATTTATAGCTTGCATTAATTTTCTTCTTTTTAGTAAGACCGATTTTCTCAGAGCTTTTTTCTTTTTTTCTTTTATTGAAGGCAAGATCCACCTCATCAAGTGACATGGTTCGTTCAAGAACATTTTGCTGAGTCCCTGTTCCAAAATTACATCCATAACTGCAATTCAACACATCCAAAAGTAAGGGTAATTCTTTGCCTTGATTTAATGAGTCTTTATATTCTTCTAAATACTCATATACATGATGCGGTCCTTCTATTTGACGAATCCATGCTTCTTGATTAAAATACTCAACATTTTCTTTTAATCCACCCGGTCGGCTAAATAAAACACCTAGACTCGCCTGTAAGTCATCAAAATCAAGTGAATCGTAGTTACTATAATCAATTTTATTTTCTGCAAGGTAGTCAAGTAACTTTTTATAGGTAATGTTATATTCTATATAATTGTTGGTATTTACATCGTCAATCTCATCTCCTTTACCGATACATGGAGACAAAAATCCGATTTTATCTGTGATTTTCTTATAATCCTTCATATAGATTGCGGTACACATCATTGGACTATGTATTGGAGATAGTTGTTCAATAAGTTCCGGCTGATATTTTTCGACAAATGTTACAATTGAAGGACAAGGCTGTGCAATCATACTACTTACTTGCTCCTTTTTTATGACTTCCAAATATGCCCAAACCGTAATATCCGCTCCAAATGACACATCATATATAACCTTAACGCCAAGACTCTTTAGATATCCAAAAAGTTTTTTGTACTCCGGCACATTAACGATAATGGCAGGTGCTGCAATGATTGAAATTGCATCCCCTTTCTTTAAATCATCAAAAAATCGTTCCGTGTCATCACTAAATTGTCTAGCTTCATGTTCACAAACACGAATACATTCACCACAATGTATACAACGATCCGAATTGATTTTCACCCGATTACTTCCCTCCAATAAGTAGGCAATATTTGCTCCGGGTATGGGGCAGTTTCCGATGCATTGGTTACATCCCACACATTTTTCTTCATCCAAATAGAGTCTTTCCTTAAGTATTTGTTCCATGTTGTGCCTCCTTCGTATTTTTATGTTATTCGAACTCTCCTATCTTCTTAAAGGGAAGTCAACTTTTTTTTATAAATCTTATCATATTCTCCGGAATATGTTATGCCTGTATCTAGGTAAATCCATCCACTTTTATCATAATAATTTTCCAGATCTGTATATAAAAACAGCTCTTTATAACCAAGCTGTTTTGCGTAAATTTCTAAATAGGCTTGTAGTTGTTTCCCTATCCCCCTATTTCGATAGGAAGGTATAACATATAATGCGGATAACCAAGGATATAAATCTTGTCTACTCACCATATCACACCTCCACAAGCCAATTGTTCCAATCGGTTTATTATTATCTAATGCAATAAATGTTTGAGGCAAGTTCTTTTTATTCAAACTATTCTTTACAATACTTTTAAAAAATTCAAAATTATTTGCAGTTCCCCATTCTTCCCACAACCACTTAGAAATGATATCAATATGCTCTTCATTATTTGTGATATGATCTATTTTAATCATCCATTCACCTCATATATTACCGTTTATATTTTTCTCTTCTTTCTAAATTCCGGTTCCGCTCCGTTAAGTAAATCTAACGTATCGCCTTCACTTATGTTATTATGTGTCATTTGAACTCAACTTAAGTAAACACGCAAAGAAAACCAATAACCTATCTTTGGTTTTCTTTTAATTGACTGCCTTTTTATTCACTTTTATCATTAACTTCCGGATTTGTTTTTTAGCTGAAATGTCTCCCTTATACTGAGCCATTTCCTCCTTAAAGGGTAGCATCATATTGTCTCCCATCACCTTTGTTAAAAACTAATCACTTAGTATTATAGCACAATTTTCTTAAAAAAATAGAGAGAATTTGTTTCTTTATTTAATCCATTTTATCACTTGGTCTGTTAACTCCTGAGTTCCCCATACGAATACGCAATGGCTATCATCAATCCAATGAAGTTTTTTATTAGTTTCTAAATTATGATAGTAATTGTCAATATATTCTTTTTTGTAATATCTATCATACTTAGCTGCCATTACTAATGTTGGAGGGTAGGGCTTTTCTTTTATAGGACTGTCTTTTGCTATCAGTAGCCATAATAAGGTATATATCACATCTAAAGAAAAATCAAAAATCCCAGGGTATTTTTTCATCATTCTCTGATACCAATCATTTTCTTTTTTTGCATTATACCCATTATATTTAGGAATTTTGAATTTCATCCGATATCCCGGGAAAAACTTTACAGAAATCTTTAGAATAGGAAAAACCGACTTTAGTATAAAATTATTTCCAATAACCGATAAATCACCGTGGTTTTCCACTCCAAACTGACTGTATGATTTAAAAAACGGCAGTTCTTTATCCGATACTAAAGCTTGTCCAATTATTCCTCCTGTACCGGTTGCTCCATATAGATGTATAGAATCAGAGTAATTTTTCTGTATATATTTTATAATACTTTTAATTGCTGCTTTTATATTTTCATATGTAAATTTGCCTTTTGAACTATTTCCAATTCCCGGTAAATCTACAGCGAATACATTAAAGCCATTATCAAATAGAGGCCGATAATTATCGATTGCTACTTGGTGCTCAACTGAACCGATAGGTGTCATAAGAAAAATAATATTAGGGGCTTCATGATTCTTTATCAAGCATTTTACAAATGTCCCTTTATCTTCACCTATATATTCATTGTAAACCTTCATATGTATATACCTACTTCCTATTTCAATATTTTTAAAGTGAGAAATTTAAGTTCATCGCCTACTTGATCTATGGAAAATGGAAAATCATCCGTGATTACACGATCCATTAATTCATGCAATGTTACGATCAAATAATTCGCCATAAATTGAGAATCCTTAATCTTAAGAGTTCCTTCAAGACGGCCTCTCTCGAGCCAAAGCGAAAATGGTGAAATCCATTTTTTCATGTATATTTCCTCTAACCTTCTAATTCCAAGGAATCCTTGAAATCTAACGTTATGCATTATTTTTAATATCCTGATATGCTTTTTAACGAATAAAACGATAAAGTCAATAATTTCACATATCTCATCATCACTATGGTTTCTCATTGTAATTTCTTTTATCCATTGGTCTGCGTATCCAAATTTTTTATCCATGAAATCCCAAACTAATGCTTCTTTTGATTCAAAATATAGGTAAAACGTTCCTTTCGCAATGCCAGTGCGTTGGACTATGTCATTTATTGTTACTTTACTAACACTTTTTTCGGCAAACAATTGTTCAGCGGCTTCTATTATGTTATTATATGTTTCTTCTCCTTTTTTTGTTTTCATGATCCCTCCTAAAAGGCACATACTTTATGCTTATTAATATGACCGCGGTTCATGAACTAATTATATCAGTTACTTATTCTATTTTATATGGTCAATTACTCAAATTTGGTCAGTTTTATTCTTACTTTTCCATAATATCATGTTTACAACACCACTCTTCGTATTCTGAAACATCCCACAGATAGGATAATTCTAATCTTCCATCGATAATATCTTTTTTAATCGTCTCAAAAATTAGTTCGGATGCCGGATGGTTAAAAGATTCATTAAGTTGAATACCCAATACATTGGTTCCTATTCCCCAGTTAAAGAAAAAGATCTCATTCGTATCTCGTCGACTTTGCCACAGCTTTCTGAATGTACCATCGATGAGCCGTGCAAAGATGTTTTCATAGAAGGCTTTCCATTGCCAATAGGTATAAGCCACATACTCTTTTTGATCGCGCTTCACTAGATAGGTATTCACGGTACCTTCCGTTAAATGGTCGGTCGGCCGGATACTTTTAAATCCTGCTTCAAAAGCACGAATCGAACGATAAATCTTGTGGTTTATTTTTCTCGAAACATAACCCACCGAGTCTGTCTCACAAGACATTGCCGCATAAAGCCCTAGTAAAAAATTTGCCTGATAGGTTTTTGCCTCTTCGCCAAACAATTGCACATAAGTTAAAAAGATATCGCCTGTTGTCACTTCCTCTGATGGTGAATATTTTTCTTCTAAAAAGGCTATAATAGCTTTTAAGATAATCTTTATAGGCTTCTAATGTTGGTTCTCCATCGATATAGTGATCCATGTGTTCAATAAGCTCATCAAAGCCACCCACATATGAAAACCAAATATCTTCATATTTCGTCTTGGCAAAAAAATCTAAAAAGCTATAATAAATCTCAATCTCAGGATCCTCTTCATTATATGGTGGAATAATTCGAATAACCGTTGCTGCAATAGAAACAGCATCAAAATACTTCAACACACTCACGCGTTTGTTTCCTTCTTGTACATAATACTTATTTAAATATTCATAAACAATAATGGGTTCATTAATGCCTTCTTCTAACTGTGCTTGGCATAAGTTGATCCACTTTTGAAAAATCTCTGATTTCTCATTATATTTTGGAAATAGCTAAAGCATAAACCACTCCATTTTCCATAAGTCCTGAAAATGCTTTGCTAAACAAGCCTGTTCCAGCACCTTTATCTACGATTGTCTTGCACTTAGGTGGGTTAAATTTTATATCCCTGTACCTCCTTTTGTAATTTAGACTTTGTGGATTAGCGCTCTACTTCTTCTCTTGTCGGCATACCACCTTGTGCTCCGTACTTAGTAATCGAAATTGCAGCAGCTTTATTTGCATATTCTATTGCCTTGAATAACGGTTCTCCTGCTAACAAATATCTTCCAAGAGCTCCGTTAAATGTATCACCTGCTCCTGTTGTATCAACCACTTCTACTTTTAGGCTAGGAATATGTTGCTTCTTTTCTCCATCATGAAAAACAACCCCTTGTTCACCTTGAGTAATAATCAACTTATTCGGATATAATTGAAGCAAGTCATCTAGGTCATCATCACCAAAAATCTCAATCGCTTCATGTTCATTTGGTGTTATGTAACTTACTTTCTTAATAAGTTCTTCAGCTAGCTTTTTTGCAGGTGCCGGATTCAATATCGTTGTTATGTGATTCGTGCTACATATATCTACAACGTATTCAATAACTTCCATTGGAATTTCCAATTGCAAAATAACGATTTTGGCATTTTTAATCGCATCAATATGCCCATCAATCTTTTTAATGTTAAGCAACTTATTGGCCCCCGGAACAACCACAATACTATTATCTTCTTGATCAACCATAATTCCCGCAACACCCGTTGATATATCTAAAACTTCAATCATTGATGTATCTACACCGTTAACAGCAAAATTTTCAATCATTTTCTTTCCATAGATATCATCACCAACACATCCGATGATGGAAACGTTGCCTCCTAACTTAGCTGCTGCGACAGCTTGATTTGCTCCTTTTCCACCTGGAATAGTTAAAAATTTCTCTCCCAATACAGTTTCTCCTGCTTTGGGTCTTTGTTTACAAGCAAAAACTAAATCAACATTAATACTTCCTACGACAACTATTTCACTCATGAATTTCTCCTCTATCATATACAAAAGTTTTACTTTCAAGGTTCTAAGGGCTCAGGTTTATAGAAATAAAAACCTTGAGCAACTTTGCAGTTTACTTCTTGTAAACATTGTATTTGTTCTAGATATTCAATGCCTTCTGCTACAACCATATAATTTAGAGTCTGGGCTAAATCCACAATCGATTTCAGCATCGATAAATCTCTTTTATTTTTATGAATTTCTTTAATAAACATGCGGTCAATTTTCACTTCGTCTAGGGGAAAACTTCTTAAATAATTTAGAGATGAAAATCCTGTTCCAAAATCATCTAGAGATATTTTTATTCCCAAACTTCTTAATTCTTGTATTTTAGAATTAACCAATTCTACATCAGTAATTAATAAATCCTCGGTAATTTCTAAAATCAACTTTTCAGGATGGACCTTATAGCTACCTAATGCAGATACAATAAATCCAACAAAATTTTCCTGGTAAAACAATGTTGGACAAATATTAATGGCTAAGGTAATACCTTGTCCATATTTTTTTTCAAGTTTTGGGTAATCTTCTAACGCCTTATGAATGACAAATTCGCTAAAGTCAATCATAAGTTGGGTTTTATTTAGAACCGGAATAAATTCTCCCGGACTTATAAATCCAAGTTCATCTGAGAACCAGCGAGCTAAAGCCTCGACTCCTAAAACTTTTTTATTTGAAATATCTACTTTTCCTTGATAATACAGGTGAAAGTGTCCTTCTTTAAGGTCGATTTCAGCATGTTTTAAAAGTGTGGATGCCCGTTCTATCGTTGTTAACATAGAATTCTCATAACTGACATATTCAAAGTTGTCATGTTCTTTTGCATACTGGAGGGCAACAGCAGCCTTTTTATATAGACCATCATAATCATCTATGGCTTCATGGGTTTTACATCCGCCTATATGAAAAGACAAATGATGGGGATATCCCGATGTACTGAGTTGATTTTTTATTTCGTTTTTGACTTGATTTAATATTTTCGTAACTTCAGATTCTGCGCACTTCTCAATCCATATTGCAAATTCATTTCCTGAAAGCCTTGAAAATTCCAAGGTATCTGATGACAACTTTATCACCGTTTCCCCTAAATTTCTAATAATTTCATCACCATAATCACTCCCATAGACAGAATTAATGGTTTTAAAATCTTTAATATCCATTAAAACTAAATGGGCACAAGCTCCATTATGAATTTTCTTATTAATTCGTTGTCGCGTTTCGTGACGATTAGAAAGTCCAGAAAGTTCATCAAAATATGCAAAATACTCTAGTCTTTTATCCTTCTCTTCTATGGCACCGAGCATTTGATTATAGCCACTTACGAGTCTACCAACCTCATCTTTTCTTTTAATAGTTTCTAAATATTTATACTTGCCATCAGAAAGAGACTTCATAGCTCTTTCAACCTCCATAAGAGGTATGGCGATGCCGGAAATATAATTTTTTGTGAGAATAAAACCAATTAACATAACAATCAACAATACAAACAAAGTGATTTGAATGATACGGATAGCTTCTGCATTAAAATCTTCCATATATGTACCTGCGGTGACCACCCAATCCCAAGGTTCAAAATATTCTGAGTAAACGACTTTTTGGGCAGTTCTATTTTCAAAGGGAACATCCCAAGTGTAATGGGTAAATCCACCGCCATTTTTTGCCTTTTGAATTTTATCTTGAACCAAATAAAAGGAGGCTTTTAACCGACGATTCTGATCAACGACATCCCAAACATTTTCCCCTTCCAAAAAAGGGTGCATAACTTCATTGCCTTTTGAATCATATATAATGAAATATCCATATTCACCTAAATCAATAGGATTGTTTATTACTCTTGTCCCATCTGCTTTCATTTCTCCTAAAAGGGATTCTTTAATGCCTTCTTGGACCACTTCTATTGAAACGTCTCCCCGTTCGTAAAAGGCGTACTGCTCTTCTATATAAAGCATGGCAGATTTGACACCATTTTCTAAAATAACCTCACCTTTTCTATCAAGGGCGTCCTTTGTTAACCTAAAACCTGCTATACCAATAATCAAACCAGATATAATTAACAATCCAACGGTGTATATAATCAACTTGTTGTTCAGTGTTATTTTTTTTATCTTTAATATCATGTCCGGCTCCCTCGTTAGTTTTATTTATAATCTATTATAACCCAAAATAAGACTTTTCCATAGGAAAAAATTGGAAGGTGGCGGTAAATAATGTTATAATGTAAGAGTATTTGAATCTAAAATAACATATGTTGAATTTAAGCAACAGATTCATGGAGGTGCATATATGAGGAATTATAAAAAAATATCTTTAACTATTATTTTTACATTTTTGCTTACAACAACAATTTCATTTGCAAGTTCAAATTTTTCTGACGTAGAAAACCATTGGGCTGAGACTTACATTGAGTATTTGTCATCCCAAGGTTTAATTAGTGGTTTTCCAGATGGTACTTTTAAGCCAAATGATACACTGACAAGGGCCCAGGTTAGTTCAATACTTTCAAACGAACTTAATCTTACTCCCCAACCTGCAAACTTTCCAGATGTAGCTTCTTCACACTGGGCAAACGGACATATTGGCGGTGTCGTATCCCAAGGGATAATGAATGGTTATCCAGATGGTACTTTCAAACCAGATAACCCTATGACAAGAGCTGAGGTCTCTGCTGTAATTGCTTCTGCATACAACCTAAGCCAAAGCACTTCAACTAGTTCATTTAGCGATTTAAGCCAAAATCATTGGTCATTTTCAAATATTATGGCACTAATGGATAACTATATAATCTCCGGTTATCCAGACAATACTTTCAAGCCAAACAACTCAATGACCAGAGCTGAATTTGCAGCGGTTATGAGCAAGGCCATAAATCCTCAGTTTACTCAAAGTGCTGCTCTCTCATCAGAGACTCTTGATATAGCCCAAGTTCTTAAAGATGAAGATATGGCAGCTCTTGCAAGCTACGCTCATCCAGTTGATGGAATCAGATTTTCTCCCTATTACTATATAGAAAATAGCCATCAAGTGTTTACAGCTGCTCAAATACCTAATTTACTCTCCGATAACAACACATACTTCTGGGGTATTGAAGACGGAACTGGTTTTAATATTGACCTAATCCCGCAAGATTACTTTGACAGATATGTAAACGATAGAGATTTTACTAATCCTGATGATATTGTCTATAATAATGTGATCGTAAGAGGAAATCTAATAAACAACATTCCTTCTTTCTATCCAAATGCTGTATTTGTAGAGCTTTATGTGGAAGGTACTCCTCCATACATGGGAATGGATTGGAGAAGTCTTTATCTGATATTTGAAGAATATAACGGAGATTTTTATCTCATTGGTATTGCAAACGGAGAATGGACAATTTAAATAAAAAAGAGAACAACTGATTAACTCGTCAGTTGTTCTCTTTTTAACTTTTTCTTATGCTATTAATCATTCGCCAATTTCTTCCATAAGGTATGGGGTCATTTGGTATACATAATAATTCAACCAGTTTGAATAGAGCAGATGGGCATGAGACTTCCACGTGGATTCCGGTTCTTTGGTGTCATCATCATTCGGGAAATAAGAGTGGGGTGTTTTGGGGGCCATTCCTCGGGCCTTATCTCGTTCATATTCCTGTTTCAAGGTCTCCGGATCGTATTCTGAGTGTCCGGTGACAAAGATTTGCTTATCGTCTTTTGACATGGCGATATAGAGTCCTGCTTCCTCCGATGTAGAGATTAGGCGTAACTTGTCATGACGAATGATATCTTCTTCTGAGACGGTTGTATGTCTCGAGTGTGGCACCATGAATTCATGGTCAAACCCTCGCACGAGAGGACAGTAAGGATCATTGACGGAATGCTTGAATACACCATGGAGTTTATCTTTTAGCGGTATTTTTTTTATACCGTAATGATAGTACAATCCTGCTTGTGCTCCCCAACAAATATGAAAAGTCGAGGTTACATGTTTTTTTGTCCACTCTAAAATTTCTGTCAATTCATCCCAATAAGTTACCCCTTCAAAAGGTAAGTTTTCAATTGGCGCGCCGGTAATAATCATACCATCAAATTTTTTATCTTTAATGTGTTCAAAAGTTGTATAAAAAGATTGTAGATGCTCAATTGGTGTATTCTTGGACTGATGTGTCTCAGGCATTAATAAAGTCACTTCAACTTGCAGTGGCGAGTTACTGAGCATACGAAGCAATTGTGTCTCTGTCTGTTCCTTTAATGGCATGAGATTAAGTATAGCGATATGCAAAGGACGTATATCCTGATGCATAGCACGATTGTCATCCATAATAAAAATATTTTCATCTTGTAATATCTGTTTTGCCGGTAGATCATTTGGTATTTTAATTGGCATTTTTTCTATCACCCGTTTTCCAAGTCAAGTTCATGGTTACTTATTCACTAATAGCCTCATAAATCGATTTTCCTGGAGGAACCATCGGATATACGTTTGAAGCTTGGTCAACAATACAGTTTACAACCACTGTTTTATCACTCTCAAAAACTTCTTGTAATACCGCATCAATTTCTTCAACAGATTCGATGGTAAATCCTGCGGCACCCATTGACATTGCAAAGCCAATATAGTCCATCTCTTCATCAAAATGTGTCGCTGAGAAGCGTTGATCATAGAATAAATCTTGCCACTGACGAACCATCCCTAATGCACGGTTATTCATAACAAAAATCTTGATTGGTAACTTATTCTTGGTTGCTGTTAAAACTTCATTAAAGTTCATCTTGAATGAACCATCTCCCGTAATCATAAGCACTTGATCATATGGATTGGCAAGTTGTGCTCCAATCGCTGCACCAAGTCCATAGCCCATGGTTCCAAGTCCGCCACTGGTTAAGAAACGATTGGGCTTCTCAAAAGGAAAATGTTGGGCTGTCCACATCTGATGTTGACCAACATCCGTTGCTACAACTGTATTCTCATTGGTATATTCAGCAATTCGTTTCAACAAATAGGGTACATTTAATGTGTCACTATGGGTTTTATGACCCACTGTGGCGCGAAGCTCATCGACATAAACCCTCCACTCTGTATGATCTTGTTGCTTAACCTCTTCAACGAGAATCTCCAATGTTGTTTTGATATCACCTGTTATTGACGCATCAATAATATAGTTTTTGTTAATCTCTGCAGGATCAATATCGATTTGAAGTACTTTTGCTTTTGCTGCAAATCCACTTTCCTTACCGACAACTCGGTCACTAAAACGTCCACCAATAACAATAAGCAGATCGGTTTCATTGATCGCTCGATTTGAAACTAATGAACCATGCATTCCAATGTTGCCGGTATATTTTGGATGGGAATAAGGCATACCGCCGATACCCATTAAGGTACACGCCACTTGTGCATCAATTTTTTCAGCAAACTTGATTAAGTCTTGACTCGCTTTGGATCGAATAACACCACCTCCAGCTAGAATCATGGGACGCTCTGCCTCATTAATCATGGCAATAATCTCTTCTGAAATCGGTTCTGTCAACGTCGGATGTTTGTATTCAATTGGCTTCTGGTATTCATAGTCCGTTGTTTCCCATGTGAGGTTTTTAGGAATATCGATAAGGACCGGTCCCGGTCGTCCCGACTTTGCAATATAAAATGCTTGACGTATTGTCTTAGCCAACTCATTGATATCTTTAACCATATAATTATGTTTGGTTACCGGCATGGTTATGCCTTGAATATCGACTTCTTGAAAACTGTCTTTTCCGAGTTTATCTACTTCAACATTTCCTGTGATTGCTACCATAGGTACTGAATCCATATAAGCGGTTGCAATTCCTGTAACTAAGTTGGTTGCTCCAGGACCGGATGTAGCAATACACACGCCAACTTCACCGGAAGATCTGGCATAACCATCAGCTGCATGAGCAGCACCTTGTTCATGGGATGTCAGAATATGTGTAATATGCTGACTGTTTTTATATAGTTCATCATATATGTTGATTGTAGCTGCCCCCGGATATCCAAACAAATACTTTACATTTTGTTCCTTTAAACATTCAACAACGATCTCTGCACCATTCTTTTTCATATAATACTCCTTTCGGAAAAACCTAAGCTTAATATGTTTCAACCTCTTTTGTTATAAAACAAAACCCTCCATCCAATATAGGACGAAGGGTATTCTTCGCGGTACCACCTAAGTTCACTTGCGTGCGCTTATCCATACAGGGTTAACCGATATGGTGTCTATTAACGGTAAACAACCGGCTTCCTCTACTTGGGCTTGTCCCTTTCAATTCGCTGCTCGAAGGCTACCTTCAATAAAGTTCGCTCGAAGAATTTCCACCAACATCTTCTCTCTATAGAGTCCCTAAATTTACTCTTCCTTGTCATAGCATTTAAATATTTTTATTCGTAGTATGTATTACTATATTACTTTAACCCATTAGATTTGTCAAGTACATCTTTAGACGAGGTGATAACCGTTACGGCCGTTTTCCTTCACCTTATATAATGCTTGGTCGGCTTCATTAAATACTTTTGCATAATTATCACTCACTTGATGGATTACTTTGGCACCTACTGATACCGTAACGTAATCAGCCACTCCTGAATACTCATGGCGTAGATTTAAGATTTTTATAGAACGAACCATCTTTTCCAGTAATTGGATTGCCTGTTCTTTTGAGCATTTTTCAACAACAACAAAAAATTCATCGCCTCCATAACGAAAGATCTGATAACGATGTCGGCGAAAAACACGACGCAACGCGCCTGTAATTTCTATTAAACATTGATCTCCACTGACATGACCATAGTTATCATTGTACTGCTTAAAAAAGTCCACATCCAGCATAATGGCACACACCGGCAACTTGTCTGATTTTCCATTCGTCAACTCATTGTCCATATATTGCCCTAGTGCTCGTCGGTTAAACACATTCGTTAAGGCATCTTTCATGGAAGCATCTCGTAACTTTTTATTGGCAATGGTAAGGTCATAAGCTCTTATTATATTGGTCACTGCAATTGCGACATAAGACGCAATAATTCGGAGACTTTCCAAATCTACGTAAGAAAAGATATTCTTTTCTTCGGATTGTACCGTAATGCCTCCAATTGTTTTATTTTCGAAAACAATTGGGCTAAATAATATCGATTTATTCTGAGACCGACTAATGAGCTTGTAAATACTCGGCGAAAGCACCTTGTTATTGTCCATTTCTTCTTGTATGTTATCTGCATCATAGATAATGATTTCTTTACTGTTTTGAACACATAGAGACATGAGAAAATGTTGACTGTCCAAAGGAATCGTCGTTCTGTGCATTTCTCCTTCATCCGACTCATAATAATAGTAATCAATTAAGGCGTTTTGACTATTTTTAAGGCCGATTCCGAAGCCTTCAAATGTAAATATTTGTCCCATTTGCTGGTAAAATGTTTCAACCAAATCTTCCACACTTATACAAGACGTAATATGCTGGCCTGTTTCCGAGAGGGATTTTAAAATTTGAAGAGATTTCTGTAATTTTTTTACGTCATCGTATCCTTTAGTCTCGTCACTTACATTGTCCTTATGTTCATGATCTAGGGTCATTTTTTTCACCCGCTCAAGCTCTCGTTCTTTTAAATGGGTATAGGTATATTCTTTAATCTTTGATAAACGACTTAGAACTTCGTAAGCTTTATGAATATTGTTTTGTTTGACATAGATTTCTTCAAGTAAAGATAGGGCTATGATTTCAATATTTCTAAATTTTTTGTCGCAAATGTCTTTAAGCATTGTGTTAAGAAGTTGAACTGCAAGCTCATATTGCTCTCTTTCAATGCACTCTTTTGCAAAAAGATTAATCATTTCACATTTATCAATAATATAAACATGTTTATCAAAGAGTCGAATGGCTTCTTCAAAGAGATCCTGAGCTTTTCTCCATGGGCCTTGCTCTTTGCTTAGGATTAATGCTTCATATACTTTAACAAATGCAATCTCCGGCTCGATTTGACATTTTTGGGCTAAAACAGAGTTGGATTGATTATAATATTTGGCCTTATTCAGTTGACCCATACTAAGAAAGATTTCTGTAACGTTTCCGTATATTTTGCACATCAAGGCCTCGTCATTTGTCTTTTTTACATATCTTAAGGCTTCAACCGTATATTCAGAGGCTTTTTGCAAATTGCCCATCTCAATATAGAGTATACCAATGTTATTCAAGAGTTTAACACGTTCTAAAACACGATCTTTTGAATTCTGAACAATATTCAAGGCTTCAATATATTTTGAGATTGCAAGATGTAGCTCTCCATGAACTGAATATATATTACCTCTGTTATTTAAAGAAGCTACTAAGCAATCTTCAATTTGATGTTCTCTCGATAGACGTGTTGATCTTGTGTAGTATGTCATTGCTTTTGCAATATGACCACTCGTCTCTTCGAGAACACCAAAACAATAAATGCAATACACAATTTGTTGTACATCGTTAACCGCAAGAGCTTCTTCATATGTACGAATGTTCAATTCCAAAGCCTGTTCTGACTTTTGGTTTTCGATCATTTTTTGCATTGTATATATGTAATTTTTTTGTGCTGTCTGCGTCTTTTCGCTTACAACCATGAGTCCAGCCCACCTATTTTTTAGTATTTAGGATCTCTTTCAATAAATCAATAACCATTTTGGGATTAGCTTTCCCTTTTGTTCTTGCCATCATTTGTCCCATAAGGGCTTGAATAGCCGCTTCCTTACCGGATAAATAATCTTGTACAACTTTGTCGTTTTTGGCAATGACTTCTTCAGCCATTTGGCGTAAGGCACCATCATCACTAATTTGCTTTAAGCCTTCTTTGTCGACAATTATTTCCGGATCGTCATCCTGTTCCCACATTATTGCAAAGACTTTTTTTGCAATGCTTGAACTAATAACATTTGCATCCACTAAATGCGCTAATTTGCCAAGATTTTCTGCTGAAATCGGGATTTCACCTAGTTCTTTCTCATCTTCATTCATTCGTGAAAAAACTTCTGAAATAATTATATTTGCCAAGACTTTTTTGTTTTTTGTTTGTTTACATGCTTGGTCAAAATAATCAGAAATTTTCATCGACGCTACAAGAAGTTCGCTATCATAAAGGGACAAGCCATCCTTTTCCATATAACGCTTCATACGTACATCCGGCAATTCCGGTATGGTTTGTCGTATACGCTCTATTTCTTCATCAGAAGTTACAATCGGCATCAAATCAGGCGCAGGAAAATAGCGATAATCATGAGCTTCTTCCTTGCTACGCATAGAAATCGTCACACCTTTTGCTTCATCCCACCGGCGTGTTTCTTGAACAACACTTCCACCGCTTTCGATCAGCTTAATCTGACGTTTGGCTTCATATTCGGCTGCTTTAACTGCAAAGTTAAAAGAGTTAATATTTTTCATCTCTGTCCGTGTTCCGAGTGTCGTGGCGCCTTTTTTTCGTACCGACAGGTTGACATCACAGCGGAAGGATCCTTCATTCATACGACAATCTGAGACATCAGCGTATAATAGTATGGATCGGAGTTTTGATAAGAAGACACGTATCTCTTCGGGCGAACGCAAATCAGGCTCTGTAACGATTTCAATGAGCGGAACTCCACAACGATTATAGTCAACAAAGGTTCCGTTAGCTTCATGAATAAGTTTACCGGCATCCTCTTCAATATGGATTCGTGTAAGTCCAATTCGCTTTTCTTCTTCGTTCATTTCAATATCAACATATCCTTCATAACACAGAGGCAAGTCATATTGAGATGTTTGATATGCTTTGGGTAAATCCGGATAAAAATAGTTTTTACGGTCTTGCTTGGAAAACTGATGAATCTTGCAGTTTGTAGCCAGTCCGGCCTTAATTGCATACTCGACCACCATGCCGTTAAGTACCGGCAGTGTTCCCGGCATACCTGTACAAATCGGACAGCAATGGGTATTGGGGTCCCCACCAAACTCTGTTGTACAAGAACAATATATCTTACTCTTTGTTTTTAATTCTGAATGGACTTCGAGTCCAATAACAATTTCATAATCTTTATAAGCCATGGTTCCACCTCTATCCTATCGTAACTGTTCGTTTGTCCACATTGGCATGTTGCTCATATTGATATGCAAAGTTTAATATGGTTTGTTCGTCAAATGCTTTACCAATCAATTGCAGGCCGATGGGAAGACCCTTTTGATCATAGCCACAATTAATAGATATTGCGGGTACTCCGGCAATATTAATAGGCACTGTACAGATATCTGTCAAATACATTTCAACCGGATTATTTGTCTTAGCTCCGACTTTAAATGCTGTAGTCGGTCCTGTTGGTGTTAAGAGAACATCATATTTTTCAAAGAGTTGATCAAACTCTTGTTTAATTAATGTTCGCACTTGTTGTGCTTTTTTATAATAGGCATCATAGTAACCTGAACTAAGTGCGTAAGTTCCTAACATGATACGTCGTTTCACTTCTTTTCCAAAGGCTTCATCTCGCGTTTTTTGATATAAATCAAGAAGATTCTCAAACTCCGGTGTACGATATCCGTATTTAATACCGTCATATCGGGCAAGGTTGGATGATGCTTCTGCTGAGGAGATTAAATAGTAGGCCGGCAGGGAAAGATTCGATAAGTCAAAGCGAACTTCTTCAACAATTGCACCCAGGTTTTCATATTCTTTTGCTGCTGCTAACACTGCATCTTTAACTTCTACGTTAATTCCGTCTCCAAAAAATTCAATCGGTAGACCTATGCGTTTCCCTTTTAATGACTCCTTAAGTTTTGCTGTGTAGTCTAGGGAATCTACAGGAGCGCTTGTTGAATCCATTGCATCATGGCCTCCAATAACATTCATGGCAAGAGCAACATCTTCAACATTTTGGCCCAAAGGTCCGATTTGATCTAAGGACGATGCAAAAGCAACAAGTCCAAAACGTGATACCCGTCCATAGGTTGGTTTTAATCCAACGACACCACAATAACTTGCCGGTTGACGAATAGAACCACCTGTATCTGAACCGAGCGCTAATGGTGTCATCATTGCTGCAACTGCTGCAGCGGATCCACCAGAACTTCCGCCGGGAACATAGTCTAAGTTCCAAGGGTTTCTTGTTATTTTAAAAGCGCTGTTTTCCGTTGATGAACCCATGGCAAACTCGTCCATATTTAATTTTCCAAACAAAATCATGTCTTTTGACTGAATTTTATTAATGACCGTAGCATTATATGGCGGAACAAAATTTTCCAGCATTTTTGAAGCACATGTTGTTCGAATATCTTTCGTACAAATATTATCTTTGATACTTATAGGAATACCTGCAAACGCTGATAGTTCTTCTCCTCGTGCACGCCGTTGGTCAATAGACTTTGCTTGAGTTTTGATTGCCTCCTCATCCATGTGTAAAAAAGCATTCACATGTTGCTCTACATCATGTATACGCTTTAAATATGATTCAACCAACTCGAGGCTACTTACTTCTTTGTTCTTTAACTGATTTGCCATCTCTAATACTGTCTTCATCTCAAGCCTCCTATTCTACGACTTTTGGCACGGTATAGCATCCATTTTCTTTACTTGGAGCATTCGATAATAACACATCTCGATTCATTGAAGGGGATACTTCATCGTCTCGAAAAACATTATTGATTGGAATAACGTGTGCCGTAGCATTCACATCTTCAAAAGTATATTCATTGATCTGATCTGCAAATTCTAAGATCATTTCCATATCTTTTGTCATTTGTACTTTTTCTTCTTCAGTTAGACTTAAACGGGCTAAGTGTGCCACATGTTCAACTTGGTCTTTTGTGATTTTCATCCTTATCCTCCGTTTTTTTAATATAATGCTTTATTGTATCACAGTGTTAACGATTATTCAATGAATGCTCTAAACTCTTCTTCACTAATAATCGGAACATCTAGAGATTTTGCTTTCTTATTCTTTGATGATCCGGATTTTGTATCATTGTTAATTAAATAATCCGTGTTTTTCGAAACACTTCCGGTGACCTTTCCACCAAAGCGTTCTATTTCTAGCTTTAATGCTTCCCGGTTTTCATAATGATCTAGAGAACCTGTAATGACAAAGGTTTTTCCGCTAATCGCATCTTTTGTTGCTACTTTTTCTGTTTTTTCAAGCTCGATTTCATTTAATAAATGGTCGAGTTCTTGTCTATGCTTATCTTCATGAAAATAGTCATAAAGTGATTTTGCAATAACATGTCCAAAACCTTCAATGGCTTCAAAATCTTCCACTGATGCTTCCATAATTTGATTCAACTCATAATCAAAGGCTACCGCTAAGAGTTTGGCATTACTTAATCCCACATGGAAAATACCTAATGCATAGATAAAATTGGCTAATTTCACTTTTCTGGCATTGTGAATCGATTCAATGAGATTCTGATAGGATTTTTCACCAAAACCGTCGAGTTGAATGATTTTTTCCTTTTTATCCTCATCTTCAAGTTTAAATAAATCCGAATATTCATGAATTAAACCTAATTGAATTAGCTTCTCAATCGTCGCTTCCGATAATCCGTCAATATTCATGGCATTTCTAGAAACAAAGTGAGAATAGGCTTTAACTTTTTTAGCAGGACATTCTTGGTTCATACAATAAAGAACTTTTATATCATTAACTTCTGTTATGCTTGTATCCTCAAAGCAAATCGGACATTCCTTTGGTATCTCTAAGTGATTACTTCGCGTTAAGTTATCTGCAATCTGAGGGATAATCATGTTCGCTTTATAGACTTGAATCGTATCTCCAATACCTAACTCTAACTTTTCAAGAATACTAATATTATGTAAGCTTGCTCGAGAGACTTGGGTCCCTTCAAGATCCACAGGTTTAAATACAGCCACCGGATTGATTAGTCCCGTTCGAGAGGCACTCCAAAAAACGTCTTCTAAAATCGTATCTTTAATTTCATCTTGCCATTTATAAGCCATTGTATCCTTAGGGAATTTGGAAGTCACCCCTAAACTTTGACTATAGGCTTTATCATTAATGGTTAATACCAGGCCATCCGATGCTACATCATTTGAATCTAATTTTTCAGCAAACGTTTCGATAGCAGATTTAATATTTTCCTTTGTGACTAATCGATAATCGACGCATTCAAACCCTTGACTTTGAAGCCATAATAGCTCCTCAGATTTTTTTGTAAAGATCTCCTGGTGGTCACTGTGAATTAATGTAAATCCATAAAACCGGACGTGTCTTCTTGCCGTGATTTCACTATTGAGTTGGCGAACGGAACCGCTACACAAGTTTCTCGGATTTTTATATTGGTTTTCAACATCAAGGGTTTGGTTAATTGCATCAAAATCCGAATAGCGAATGACCGCTTCTCCTCGAAGTAAAACTTGACCTTTATATGGAATCGTAAGCGGAAGATTTTTAAACTGTTTAGCATTGCTGGTGATTACTTCACCAATCACTCCGTTTCCACGGGTAACGGCCTTAATAAGTTGACCGTCTTGGTATGTCAAAACAATGGTAAGTCCGTCCAGCTTAAAGGACAGAATTCCTTCTTGGTCGCCTAGCCACTCGATAAGCACTTGCTGATCTTTTGTTTTATCTAAGCTTAACATCGAAAATGCATGTGCTTCTTTTGGTAGTTGTGTCAGCAACTCATAACCGACCTTTTGCGTTGGACTTCCTGCCAAAATAGTACCTGTTTCTTTTTCCAGTTCAACAAGTTCATCATATAAACGGTCATATTCAAGGTTTGACATAATTTCTTGGTTTTCTTGATAATATGAACGCGCGGCCTGGTCTAATTGCTGAACAAGCCAACGCATCCTTGTTATTTTATCCATTTAATCTTCCATCTCCCAATTATGATATACGTTTTGAACATCATCATCTTCTTCCAGGTGTTCAAGCATCTTTTCCATTTCTAGGCTTTCGTCTTCAGATAAGGATACCGTTGTTTGAGGAATCTGAGCGACTTCTCCGGATAGAATTTCATAGCCTTGGTCGAGTAGGGCTTGATAGACCTGACTAAAGTTATCCGGTTCAGTAATGACTTCAATACCTTCTTCATCAACATCAATATCTTCTGCTCCCGCTTCAAGCGCCAGCATCATCAATTCATCTTCATCAATATCTGATGTGTTCTCCAGAACAATTTGACCTTTTTTATCGAATAAATAGTTGACACATCCGGTCGTTCCCATATTGCCACCATACTTTGAAAAGCCATGTCGAATATTTGCCGCTGTCCGGTTTTTATTGTCTGTTAAACATTCAACCATAACCGCCACACCGGAAATGCCATAACCTTCATATACAATACGCTCGAATTCCACATCACCCGCTTCCCCTGAAGCACGTTTTATGGCTCTGTTAATCGTATCATTTGGCATATTATTGGATTTTGCTTTGTTGATAATATCATTCAAGCCTGAGTTTAGACTGGGGTCAGGCCCACCTTGGCGTACTGCAACCACAATCTCTCGACCGATTTTTGTAAATATTTTTCCTTTTTTTGCATCATTTTTTTCTTTTTTATGCTTAATGTTTGCAAATTTTGAATGTCCTGACATTTTCTTCACTCCTATTCGTAGTTTGTCCTATTTTATCACGATTCTTGATGTTCAACAAGATTATTCATCCAACGTTTTGACTTCATCCGTTTTAAACCAAATCCAAACTTGGCCATCTCTTCAAAGAGGATTGCGGCATATACATAGGGTAAATCCCATTTAAGGACTAAACCTGTCAAAATAGCCAGTGGAACGCCTAATCCCCAAACTGCTAATCCGTCTAAAGCCGCCGCATAAATGGTATCGCCTCCACTTCGAAGGATTCCTACAATGATAACAAGATTGACGCTTTTGACCATTGTATATATACCAAATACTGATAAGGAACCGATAATGTGGTATTTTACAATGGGCGGAACACTATATATTCCGGCAACGTGTGGTGCTGATAGTATAATCGTAATACCCATGAGGGCACCTAGTAAAAAGTTGATTTTTACAAACTGAACTGCCTCATCATAAATTTTCTCGCCCTCCATGGCCCCAAGAGAATTCCCTAGCATAATGGCGCTGGCATTTCCGACACCCACAGAGACAACGAATATAATTTGTTCAATCGTTTGGGTGATGGTCATAGCTGCCATGACATCCGTTCCCATACGACCGTATACAACGGCATACATGGTTACACCTGTTGACCAAAGAATTTCATTAATAACCACCGGCATAGCGATTTTTGAAAAATGTTTAGCCAGACTTTTGTTATAGCTAAAGAGTTTACTTAACTTACCTGAAGCCGGTAATTTATAATAATTGGACAGCATCACCAGCATAAAGCATTCAAGGGTTCTTGCAATGAGCGTGGCTATGGCTGCTCCTTCAACTCCTAATGGTTGAAATCCTAAATTGCCGTAAATTAATACCCAGTTTAAGAAGGTATTGATTGAGATAGCTACGATTGTTACAAATAAGGGAAGTTTTACATAATTGGTACTACGTAAAACAAACATTGTTGAAAATGTAACTGCCGTAAAAAGATAAGAAAATCCAACAATTCTTAAATACTTGGCCCCTTCTAAAATCACTAATACATCTTCTGAAAAAATTGACATTACCTGTTGAGGTAAAAGTATTGCAATAATGGTAAATAATAAACCTCCGCCTAGTGCAAAGGTTAACGATAATCCATATACTTTTTTAATACTTTCGATATCTCTTTTTCCCCAAAATTGAGCTGTAAGAATGGATGAACCACTACTCATACCAAAGAGGAAAAGATTTAAAAGAAAAAAAACTTTGTTTGCGGCTCCAACGCCTGCAATTGCTTCCTTTGTCAATGAACTAATCATAAAGGTATCAATTAAGTTTAAAGAAGAAATAATGAGTTGCTGTAAGGTGATGGGAATAGCAATTGCAAATAATTTTTTATAAAATTGGGTGTTATTCATTGTTTTTTAAAAGTAGTCAATGGTTTCGACGACTTCATTCTCCTTCATATATATTCGAGGTACACGTTTTCCGATAGAGCAGATCACTTCATAATTAATGGTGTTCATGTGTTTTGCCAATTCTTCGACAAAAATATGCTGTCCACCAGATGCACCGATTAAGACCACTTCATCATCTTCTGTCACACCTTCTATATCTGTTACGTCAACAAGCATCTGATCCATACAGACACGACCGACAACCGGTGCATACTGTCCACGAATCAAAACACGGCCTTTATTAGACAAGGCTCTTGAATATCCATCTGCATAGCCGATCGGAACGGTTGCAATCTTGGAAGGACGTCCGGTCTTAAAAATACCGCCATAACTTATGTACTCATCTTTTTCAACATTTTTCAAAAAGATAATATGACTGCTTATAGAAAGTGCCGGTTGAAGGTTAATAGCATGGCTTACCGTATCCGATGGGTATAGACCGTACAAGGCTATTCCTGCCCTGACCATATTAAATCGCGCCCGTTGATGGTCAATCAGTCCTGCACTATTGGAGGCATGGATTAAGGGGAATGTAATACCTTGTGCCTTTAAACGTCCCAAAAGTTTTTCAAACAAGTCCACTTGCACATTTGTATAAGAAATATCCACTTCATCCGCTTTTGAAAAATGTGTAAATATCCCCTCGCACTCTAGCTGTGTATATTGCGTCAATTCAATGATCTCTTCGACAGACTGATCCATACTTTGTCCAATCATGCGAAATCCAAGTCGTCCCATACCGGTATCGACTTTAACATGAATGCGTACTTTTTTTCCGGATTGTTGTCCAAAATGATTTAACTTTTGCGCGAGTTCTTTTGAATAGACTGTCTGGGTTAGGTTATAACGCACAAGCTCTTCAAAGGCTTCTTCATGGGTATTTCCTAAAACAAGAATCGGCACACTGACGCCTTCATCGCGTAACTGAATACCTTCTTGATATATGGCCACTGCAATATAATCAACCTGAAGTTTTTCCAATTCACGACTAATCGGGATTGCTCCGTGTCCATACCCATCTGCCTTAACAACGGCCATAACTTTCACTTCATGGTCCATGTTTTCATTCACATAGTCACGAATAGCTGTTAAATTATTGCGAATCGCATCTAAATTTACTTTTGCATAAACACGATGATATATTGATTCCATGTTACAACCCTTTCCAAAGGCATTCGATGATATCTGACGCCATAAGTGATGCAATATTGTTGTCTTTAACGTAATAATCGCCTGCATAGGAATGTAGAAGGACGCCATAGCGTGCTGCATCGGCCAGAGATTGATTTTGCGCAAGCAATCCGCCGATAATCCCCACTAGAACATCACCAGCACCTGCTGTTGACATTCCCGAATTTCCTAATGTATTGATATAAATCTGATTTTCAGGTGTAGCCACAACTGTTCGCGCACTTTTAAGTACGGTGACTACATGATATTTATTAACCATTGCAGAGCCAAAATGTATGGGATTTTCCAATATGCCAGATGAACAATATCCTGTTAATCTTGACATCTCACCAATGTGCGGCGTAATCACACACGCACATTTTTTTTCTTCAAACCAATCCATATTTTTCGCAATAATATTCAAAGCATCTGCATCAAATATCACTTTTTTATCCAACTCAAGTATATGATGAACCAGATTATGGGCATGATGAGATTGAGATAATCCCGGTCCAATGGCAAGTACATCGACTTGATTAGAAAAAGTGTGTAGTTGATCTGATAAATCTTTTGATGCATCGTATTCTACAATGACACATTCGGGAACCTGTGCCAAAATAAGACGAGCATTTTTTTCAGAAGTAAAGACCTTGACTAAGCCTGCTCCCGTTCGATAGGCCGCTTTAACGACAAGGATTGTTGCACCTAACATTAAGTCATCGCCTGCGATGATTCCTAGTATTCCGAAGTTTCCTTTATGGGTGTTCTTTTTTCGATGAAAAACCCCTTGCTCCATGGCATCTTTAATGGATGTTTGGTCAAGTACGTGGACCTTTTGTTGAATCAAGGATTGGGCCTCTTTGAATATACCGATATCTTTGACAATAAGCTCACCGGTATATTCTGCTCCGGGATAGAGAATTAAACCGATTTTGGGCATGGCAAAGGTATAGGTAATATCTGCTTCAACCGCAGCCCCCATTACTTTTCCGTTATCACTATTAATTCCTGAAGGAACATCTACAGAAACTACATAGGTCGAATGGTGATTCATATACTCGATCATATCTTTAAACAAAATAGAAACTGTCCGATTGCAACCGGTTCCCAGCAAACTGTCTACCGTTAAAAAACTCGTTTTTAGCATGTCTTTAAGATGAGAACTTTTTATCTCAAAATTGTCTTTATCAATCCATAAGACTACATTTCCCATTTGAGAAGGTATGACTTGATTCAAAATAGCTACTTGTAGCTGATGGTCCTTTGACGTACGTTCTTTTTTTCCTATAATAACAAAGTTCACCTGATAGCCAAGATGAATTAACCAACGGCCTATTGCAATTCCATCGCCACCATTATTACCGGTGCCACATATGATGGTTATCTTACCGTCCTTATGTTGTCCAATCGGAAAACGAACAACAATATCGTCCACGATAGATTTGGCGGCATTCTCCATTAGGACACAGCTTGGTATGCCAACGTCATTAATCATATATTGATCCATTTTTTGCATTTCAAAACCTTTTACTGCAAACATGTCAAACTCCTTTTTATAAAAATTCCTGTCGCAAACGTTCACCAATTGCGACTGCGGTAACATAATCGTTTGTATTGGAAATCGAAACATGGATTGAATCAATTTTTAGATTGTCTTGCATTTTTAATGCGCCCTTATGCAAAACGACATAGGGTTTCCCCCAATCATCACGAAGAACTTCAATATCGATTAGGTTAATCCCTTTAAAGCCGGTACCAAACATTTTGACCACCGATTCCTTTACACAAAAATTACCCGCAACTTTTTGCGGGTTCATATGATGTTTTTCAAACAAAGTAATCTCATTATCCGAAAAATATCGCTGCAAAAATCCATTTTTTGCACATGCTTTTTGAATGCGTTCAACGGCGATTAAGTCTATTCCTATTCCTATGATCATATTATTTTTCATTCCCTTTCAAATAATAATCATCATATTGTTCAATAACATCACTACCGACAACATCATGAATAAACGAGTATAATGCGTCTGAACGTTCTTTGCTTTCATCTCTTGCAATAATCTCTTCTTTGATTTCTTCGCGAAGCTTTTTAACCTTTCCATCATGCTTCTGTGATTTTGCACGAACGTCCAACATCTCCAGATAAAAAATATTCATCGTAACTGTGACCAACTCCCTATTTACTTGCTCGATTTTCATAGGTAATTGGTCCAGTCTTTTTTCATATTGTTTGAGTTTATCATTTATTTCTTCAATATTTCGTCGATTTTTCTCCATTTTATGAAAGGCGTCTTTTTCATTTTCGGCATTGGTCTCACTCATATTATCAACAATCTCTTGCATTATTTTTTTCTTTAAATTGTAGTATTCTTTGGATTCTGTTGTTAGTTTCCCTTGTTCTTTGAGCAATGCATTCAATTTTCTCTCTAAGGTGAGGATTTTGCTCGGTTTCTTATTCTTGAACAGCTCGTGCCATTTATGATCAAGTACGAGCAAATGCGTCTTTTTATCAATATGAATTTGTTTGTGTTTATTAAACCAAGCCATATATTTCCTCTATTCTAATTGATCTTTTACCCGATATGATAAGGTCATTAAGCTTTCTGCAAGATGTACATTTTCTACAATAACTTTATCATTTTTAATCTGCAAATCAATAGGTGCAAAATTCCACAAGCCTTTTACACCCCAGTCCGCTAAATCATTGGCAAGTTTTGGCGCCTTCTGCTTTGGCAAGGTTAAAACGGCAATATCAATATGATTATTCTTGACAAATTCTTCCATCTGGTCGATATCTCGAATCTCAATCCCCCTTACTTGAATACCGATGAGACGAGGGTTCACATCAAAAAGGCCTTTAATGACAAAACCTCTTTTTTCAAAATCAATATAGTTGGCTAAGGCCTGGCCCAAATTACCTGAACCCACGATAATAATATTATAGGTTTTCTCTAGACCTAAAATCTTACCGATTTCACTATACAAAAACTCAACATTGTAACCATAACCCTGTTGTCCAAATCCGCCAAAATTATTTAAATCCTGTCGTATTTGTGATGCCGTTACATTCATACGCTGACTTAATTCTTTTGATGAAATCCTTACGACATCATTCTCTAATAATTCACCAAGATATCGATAGTATCTCGGAAGCCGTTTTATTACTGCCGTTGATATCTTCTTTATTTCCTGTTTATGATTATTTGACATTATAATGCCTCCTATTTCATTTTTCCTATTTTTTTCTATGAAATTAATTTAATTATATCCTTTTGTTAAATCACTGTCAAATATGAATTGAACTTATTGCTTAACAATGCTATTATTATATAGAATTTAGGAGGATATTATCGTATGTTATTATCATGTCAAAACATTGAATTTTCATATATTTCCGAAAGAGTCTTAAAAAATATTTCCTTTCATGTGAATGAAGGTGAGCAAACAGCCATTGTTGGCGTCAACGGCGCGGGAAAAACAACTCTTTTTAAAGTCTTGACAGGGGAATTGATACCCGATTCCGGAGATATATTCTTAAAAAACGGGACAAGCATCGGTTATTTATCTCAAACCGTTGATTATTCGTCCCATAAAACAGTTTATGATGAATTACACTCTGCCGATCAGACGCTTCTCGAGTTAGACACGACTATTAAAACTTATGAGCAGCAAATGGCCCATTCAACCCCTGACGAGAAAATAATTCATGACTACCACAAAGCTATTGAAGATTTTGAATCCATGGATGGCTATAGTTATGAAAGCCGTATTAAAGGAATCCTTAAAGGTCTAGGATTCCCCGAATCCAGTTGGAGTCAAAATGTATCCACCTTATCCGGTGGACAAAAAACCCGCTTAGCTCTTGGGCGTTTACTTCTCATACAGCCAGACCTCTTGTTCTTAGATGAACCTACAAACCACTTAGACTTAGAAGCGATTCGCTGGTTAGAGAATTATCTTAATAATTACAAGGGAACGCTTTTGATTATTTCTCATGATCGATATTTTCTGGATCGTATTGTTCATAAAATTGTTGATATTGAACTTGGCAAAGCCAATGTTTATCAAGGAAATTATACTGCTTTCGTTCAAAAAAAAGAATTTGACCAATATATAGCCACAAAACATTACGAAGAGCAGCAGGCGGAGATCAAACGTCAAGAAGCCATAATTAAGCAGCTGCGTTCATTTAAACAGGAAAAATTTATCAAACGTGCTGCGAGTCGAGAAAAAGCCCTTGAAAAAATTGATCCTCTTGATAAACCTATTGACTTACAGGACAATATGCGATTAGCCTTAAATCCAAAAAGAGAAAGCGGAATGGATGTATTGCAATTAAAGGACCTCTCTCTTGGTTATGATAATGTGCCTTTATTTTCTGATGCGAATCTTAATATATATAAAGGCGAACGTATCGCTTTAATCGGGAAAAATGGGACCGGGAAGTCATCCTTGCTAAAACTCCTTCTGGGAGATTTAAAACCTATTAGCGGTTCAGCCAAAATCGGCCAGTCCGTTGAAATCGCTTATTATGACCAGGAACATACAACACTCAACGAATCCTTTACCCTCGTTGAAGAGATCGCCGAAGATTTTCCAACCATGGAAATGAGTAAAATTAGAAATCTGCTTGCTTCGTTTTTATTTACCGGTGATGATGTGTTCAAAAAAGTTGGCACCCTATCCGGAGGAGAAAAAGGTCGCTTATCCTTAGCTAAACTCATGCTTGCAAAAGGAAACTTCTTATTACTCGATGAGCCCACAAACCATCTTGATATGATTTCAAAAGAAGTTCTGGAAAAAGCTTTGCGTCATTATACCGGAACGATTCTCTTTATCTCTCATGATCGATATTTTATTAATCGTGTTGCGACAAAGGTCTGGGAGTTAGATCAAGAACGTATCAAAGAATATCATGGCCGCTATGATTATTATATTGAAAAAAAAGAACAAGAAAACACCTCAGACAAGAGCAATATTGCTGAAAGTCCTAATGCGTCTGAAAACAAACAAAATTGGGAGCGCATGAAGCAACAGCAAAAAGATGAGCGAAAATTGCAAAATCAAATTGATGAGCTCGAAGCAGAAATCACTTCAATCGAGACACGTATGGAGGCCATTGATGAAGAACTTACCCATGAAGAGATTTTTTCAAACTATGAAAAATCCAGTGCACTGATGAAAGAAAAAAACAGTCTTGAAGCCGAATTAGAAGAAAAGTTAAACAAATGGGAAACCTTGCAATAAGATGCACAATAAACAATAAAAAGCCAAAAAAATCCCGAGTTCATTGTGAGCTCGAGATTTTTGGTTTTTTATTGCTTGTTTTTATAGTTTTTCAATGGTCTCCATAAGGTAGTCTGCATACTCAGCACTTGTTGCACCGGTGTCACGACCTGTCAACTGGATTTTCTTTTCTGTTTGTCCACAAATATCTAATGCTTTAAACAACTTATCTGCTTCAGTTACATATCCAATATGATTTAAAAGCATGGCTCCTGCTCGAATAATACTTGATGGATCCGCATAAATATCACGTCCTTCATCAACCATTCTTGGTGCTGAGCCATGGATAGCTTCAAACATTGCATAACGCTTACCAAGATTGGCACTACCTGCTGTACCAACACCACCTTGGAATTCTGCTGCTTCGTCTGTTAATATATCTCCATAAAGATTTGGTAAAACCATAACTTGGAAATCTTTACGACGTTTTTCGTCAACAAGCTTAGCCGTCATTATATCGATGTACCAGTCATCAGCTTCGATTCCCGGATATTCTTCTGCTACTTTTTTGAATACGTCTAAGAATTTACCATCTGTTGTTTTAATGACATTTGCCTTGGTAACACACGTTACGCGCTTCTTATCATTTTTCTTAGCAAATTCAAAAGCAGCACGGATAATTCGTTCAGCACCTTGGCTTGTAATAACTTTAAAGTCAAACGCTAAGTCTTCAGTAATATTGACTCCTTCACTACCTAAAACATAAGCACCTTCAGTGTTTTCACGGAAGAATGTCCAATCAAGACCTTTTTCAGGAACATTGACAGGACGAACATTTGCAAATAAGTCCAACTCTTTACGCATTGCAACATTTGCACTTTCAATATTTGGCCATGGATCACCTTTTCTGGGTGTTGTTGTCGGGCCTTTTAAAATTACATCACATTTTTTCAATTCCACTAATACAGAATCCGGAATTGCCTGGCCAACTTCAGCTCTTTTTTCAATCGTTAAGTCTTCAATTGTTCTTAATTCAACTTTCCCGGCTTTTATATCATCAGCTAAGAGATAAGCAAGAATTCGTTCAGCTTGTGCTGTAATTGCAGGACCGATTCCATCGCCTCCAACCGTACCGATTACAATTTTATCAAGTTTACTGTAATCCACAAAATCTTGCTGTTGCTTCATCGCTTCAACACGTTCAAGCTGTTTTTTCACTAATTGTTCAAAATGGTTTAAATAATCCATATCATTTCCTTTCGATTGTCATTTGAGTTATGTTTATAATATTACACTTAAATGTAATTCTATACAAAAAAGTGCCTATTGTCAATGCGTCCACTTATTTTACAACAATATTTATTATTTTCTTGGGGACGACAATTTCTTTTACCACTGTCTTTCCTTCAAGCTTAGGCCCAATCTCTGCGCGTACTTGTTCAAGAATTTCTTCTTTCGTTGCATCCACAGATACTTGGATTGTACTTCGTACTTTTCCATTAATCTGAATGGGCATTGTCAGTTGATCTTCCTTCATTTTTTCAAGGTCATATTCCGGCCAACCACTTTCAAAAATACTACGTGTCGAACCTAACATGGACCATAATTCCTCGGCCATGTGGGGTGTAAACGGAGCTAGTAAACGCGCAATATCCCTTAATGTTTCGTGATCCACACCATCATGTTCACGAGCATACTGTGTCAATTTGTTTGTATATTCCATAAATGCACTGACTGTTGTATTTAAGTTAAACTTATTTAAACGATCAGTCACTTCAAAGATTAAGGTATGGTGAAGTTTTTCTAATTCTTTTGTACGTTCTACGGATTTATCTACATTGTCAGATACTAAATTCCAAACCTTGTTCATGAAACGATAAACACCTTCAATACCTCGGTCATCCCATTCTGAATCAAGTTCCGGAGGCCCAACAAAAAGTTCGTACATTCTTAGAGAATCACAGCCATAATTCTCAACTAATTCATCCGGTGATACAACATTTCCTTTGGATTTGCTCATCTTAGCACCGTTTTTGCAAATCATCCCTTGATTAAAGAGACGTTTAAAGGGTTCTTCAAAATCCACAACACCAATATCATATAAGAATTTTGTATAGAAACGTGAATAAAGTAAATGTAAAACGGCATGTTCGATACCACCGACATACATATCCACAGGTAACCATTTTTTTGCAACTTCTTTTGAAACAAGTTCTTGATCATTGTTCACATCAACATATCGTAAGAAATACCATGAAGACCCTGCCCATTGAGGCATTGTATTCGTTTCACGTTTTGCCGGCTTTCCACATACTGGACATGTTGTATTGACCCATTCATCAATAGCTGCTAATGGAGATTCTCCGGTGCCTGTAGGCTCATAGCTTTCTACTTTAGGCAATACAACCGGTAATTCTTCTTCAGGAACAGGAACAATACCACAATAAGGGCAATGCACAACCGGAATCGGCTCTCCCCAATACCGTTGACGTGAAAATACCCAGTCTCGCAACTTATAATTCACCGTTTTCGTTCCAATGCCTTTTTCTTCTAAATAATCGCCCACTTTTTCTTTAGTCTCATCGGATGGCATTCCGCTAAACTCTCCAGAATTAATCATGATTCCAACATCGGTATAGGCTTCTTCAAGTTCAACCTCTATACCATCTTTGGCAATAACTTGAATAATCGGCAAATCAAAGGTTTTTGCAAATGAAAAGTCACGCTCATCATGTGCCGGAACACACATAATCGCTCCGGTACCATAGTCTGCTAAGACATAGTCCGATATCCATACTTGGAGCTTCTCACCGTTTAAGGGATTAATCGCATAACTTCCGGTAAATACGCCTGTTTTTTCTTTATCTTGCATACGGTCAACATTGGATTTCATTGAGGCATCAAATACATATTTTTCAACTGCTGTTTTTTGTTCTTCCGTTGTTAACTCAGCAACTAATCGATGTTCAGGAGCCAAAACCATAAATGTTGCACCATATAATGTATCCGGACGCGTTGTGAATACGCGAATAGTTTCATCATGACCGTCGATTTTAAAGTCGACCTCGGCCCCGTATGATTTACCAATCCAGTCTGCTTGCATTTTTTTGACTTTATCCGGCCATTCAAGTTTATCAAGGTCGTCGAGTAAACGTTCCGCATATGCTGTAATCTTTAACATCCACTGTCGTAGATTTTTCTTTGTTACTTCAGATCCACAACGTTCACATTCTCCATTAACAACTTCTTCATTTGCAAGTCCGGTTTTACATGAAGGACACCAATTAATGGGCATCTCTTTTTCATAAGCCAAACCTTCTTTGAACATTTTGACAAAAATCCATTGTGTCCATTTATAAAACTTGGGATCCGTTGTATTCAACTCTTTGGACCAGTCATAAACCGCACTGATTTCTTTTAACTGCTTTTTAAAATTAGCCACGTTTTCAGCGGTTGCCTTTGCTGGATGTACCCCCATTGTTATGGCATAATTTTCTGCCGGTAAGCCAAAAGCATCCCATCCCATTGGATGTAATACATGATATCCTTGAAGTATTTTATATCGGCTCCATACATCACTCAATACATATCCTCGCCAGTGACCTACATGCAGTCCACTTCCGGATGGATAGGGAAACATATCTAGACAATAGTATTTTTCTTTTCCTTGTGCCGGCTCATTAATTGGATGATCACTCCAGTATGTTCGCCATTTTTGTTCAATCTCTTTAAACTCATAGTTCGTAGACATAATGTCCTCCTCTAAATTATTCTTCTGTCATCTCTTCTTCTGTCGTTTCTTCTTTATCACGAATCATATAATAGATCATGATCGGCGTTTCTTCTTCATAGGTAATCATTGCCTCGATTTGTTGTTCAATGACACCACTTATCTTACGTGGAAGGTCACATATGACGCGATATGTTGTATCATTCAATTGACGAATTTCATTCATTACCAAATCCACGTCCCATTGATCATCTTCAACAATCACTTTATAGCATTCTTTTTCTTCATTATATTCTATTTTAAAGTCTTCATAACTTCCATGTATATCTAAATCTCTCTTGAAATATTCAGCAACGATTTCAGCCACTTTCTCATTAGGAATGGATAATTGATAGCTTGCATAATCAAAAGGCAATCCTTCATTGTCATGTTGCATTATATAGGCTATCGAAAACAATGCCATATTTGAAGCATCGATTAATCCGCTTTCCATATCTATACTTGGTGTAAAATAATAATTATAATATATTTTACGAATCAAGGCTTCAATAGAAGCATGAATGTCTTCATCTTCAACACGTTCACCTTCTATGGCTTTTAGGGCCTCGACACCATAATCAATGGGATCGCTCGCAACCGGATAGTTTACAGATACTTCAACCTCTTCTTCAATCACTTCTTGAGTTACTTCGTCTATTTTCATTATTTCTGTCGCGGCATGATCTTCTCCATTCGTATTCTCTTCGACGATTGCTGCATTCGCATACACGTCTTGAGATACGTCTTTCTTACAAGCTGATAAGTTCAGGGATATGACGCCTATCAACACTAGTATTATTGCTTTTTTCATTCTTTTTTCCTCCACAATTAAGCCAATATCTCTATCAGCTTTTGATGCATTAAACATTACTTTTTGATATAAAACGTCGCTAAGACACCGGGACCGGCATGGGTACCAATAGTTGCTCCCAGTTCTGATATATATATAGGTTTTTCCCAATTAAACTTTTCTTTAAATGCTTGGATAAATTCAAGTGCAAAAGGCTCATCAACACTATGTGCCACAGATAAAAAAGGGCTTGCTTCAAAGTCCATTGTGTTTTCTATATGTGCCAAATAATATGGAATAATTTTTTTTCGTCCACGTACTTTGCCAATAGTTTCCGTTAATGCGTCTTTAACATTGAGTACTGGTTTTATGTTCAATATCTCAGCGACAAGTGCTTTGGACGCTCTAATCCTACCGCCTTTTTTAAGATATTCCAATGTATCCACACAAAAGAGATGTTCAATCTTATTCTGTGTTAAGGGAGTTAGACGTTCAACAATTTCGTCTCGCGTCTTTCCCCTGTCAATCATATTGGCCGCGATAATTGCCAGATAACCGGTTCCCATGCATAGACCATTACTGTCAATTATACTAATACGGTCTGAATCCACTTCTTCTCTTGCAAGAAATGCTGATTGACATGTTCCACTGGCCGCAGACCCGATTGTAATACATAAAATTTCATCATCTTCGTTTAATATCTTTTTGAACGCTTCAATAAATTGTTCCGGTACGACTTGTGAGGTTTTAGGCGCATTAACACTGTTTTCTAGTCTTGCATAAAACTCAGTGGATGTAATATCAACACCATCTTGATAATCATCTCCATCGATTGATACAGTTAAAGGTACCACATGTATATTGTGCTTTTCAATAATTTCTTTAGGTAAATCGCTAGAACTATCTACAACTAATCGCATATCATCTCTCCTATTTTTGAATTTATCCGTGTATCGCTCTTAATCATACCATATTTGCGGTTTTTTTTCACTATAATTCACTCAAAATATGTTTTGTTTTAAATCATTGATATGTTTAATTCCAATAATGTTAATACCTGAATGTGTTTTTATTGATCTTGCGTTGTTCTGCGGAAGAACAATGGTTTTAAAGCCAAGCTTAATCGCTTCCTTTACCCGGCTTTCAGAAAAAGTAATTCCTCGAACTTCTCCTGTTAAACCAACTTCTCCCATTAGAACTGTTTGTGGATCAACAGCTTGATTTTTTATACTCGAAATGACTGCCGTAATAATTCCTAGATCAAGGGAGGGTTCATTCATTTTTAATCCACCGGCAATGTTAACAAAGCAATCATTATCTGCCAGCGATAAACCATATTTTTTTTCAATAACGGCAAGGAGCATCATAATCCGATTATAGTCTGCACCATTAACCGTTCTTCGGGGCATATTAAAGGTTGTATATGCGACTAAGGCTTGTACCTCAACGAAAAGCGGGCGGCTCCCTTCCATGGCACATACTACAAGAGAACCCGGTTCATTAATAGGCCGACCGGACAACATATATTCTGATGGATTCAACACTTCAACAAGTCCTTCATTACGCATTTCAAAAATCCCAAGTTCATTTGTAGACCCAAAACGATTTTTAACCCCTCTTAAAACACGATAAGAGGCATTCTTGTCTCCTTCAAAATATAAGACGGTATCAACCATATGTTCTAGTACTCTTGGCCCTGCAATGGCTCCATCTTTTGTTACATGACCGACAATAAAGGTCGCTATATTCATCTGCTTAGCCAATCGCATAAGGTGCGCTGTAACTTCGCGCACTTGAGAAACACTCCCCGGAACCGATCCGATTTCTTCATTGTACATAGTTTGAATCGAATCAATCATTAGGACATCCGGCTTTTCTTTCATAATAACAGATTCAATGATATTCATGTTAGTCTGCGCATATAATAGCAAGTCTTCATTGGCGACACTTAATCGTTTTGCACGCATTTTAATTTGATGCAAGGATTCCTCTCCTGAAACATAGAGAACTTTTTTATTGAGTCGGCTTAATGTTTGACAGATTTGCAACATCATTGTTGATTTTCCAATCCCCGGATCTCCGCCAACCAGGATAAGCGATCCTTGAACAATCCCACCGCCTAGAACACGATCTAGCTCTTGAATCCCTGTAGCCATACGTTCTTCAACTTCTGATTTTATATCTGAAAGTCTTAAGGGTTTTGCTTTTTCATAATGCAGCTGGCCACTGACTTTTTTAGGTGCACTCGACACTTTAACCTTAACCTCTTCAGCAAGTGAATTCCAACTATTGCATTCGGGACATTTTCCCATCCATTTTGAAGCTTCATACCCACATTCTCCACATACAAATACTGATTTTTTTCCTGCCATATTCCCACCTTAAATAAATAGAAGCTACCTTAAGTAGCTTCTATAATTATAATCCTAAATAGTATTTTGGTTACTTAATGTTTTTTGATTTGGACTGTTTGTGAACCACTTGCAAAATCAACACTAAAGCTAATCTTACCTGCTAAATTCGATTTTACTTTACCTAATTGAACTTCATTAATATATACAGTATATTCTTCATCCGCTTCTAGTTCAACAGTAACTTGAGCGTCTTCTGCACTTCCGATTAATGAGAACGACATGCTGTCACTATTTAACTTCAAATCGCTAACTGTTGTTCCCGGAACTGATTCGAATAGTAACCTTCCATTCTTTTCAAGACGTGTTATTTCATTGTGAGTTTTGACTTTGTATACTTCTCCGTTAAGCTCAAACCCTTCTAACTTTTGCTTTTCCTGTGTCTCATGGTTACCAAAGCTAATTGAATCATCTTCATTAGCTATAATCAGTTTTTCTAAGCCTGCCATGACTTACCTCCTATATTTTTGCATTTAATGTTGTTACCTATTATAAAGTATATTGATATAAAATACTAGTGCAAAAGCTAATTTTGAATAACAATACTTCCATCCTCGACATGAACCTTCACTTTATCGCCCTCGTTGATTTTGCCATCAAGAATTTCTTCTGCTAATCGATCTTCAATTTTTGATTGAATCGCCCGCTTTAAAGGTCTCGCACCATACGCTTCGTCGAATCCTTCTTTAGCAATATATTTTTTCGCCTCCGGCGTCATCTCAACAACAATCTTCAAGTTATCAAACATACGTTTTGCGAGTTGCTTAAACATAATTCCTACAATGGACTCAATATTTTCTTGATTCAAGGTATGGAATACGATGGCTTCATCAATACGATTTAAAAATTCGGGTTTGAAGAGTTTTTTCACTTCATCCATAACGCTCTTTTTCATATTGGAATATTCTTGATCTTTATTTTCATCTTTTGTAAACCCTAATTTTTTTGGTGAAACAATGTTACGCGCGCCTAAATTGGACGTCATAATAATCACTGTATTTTTAAAGTCAATACGTCGTCCTTGTGCATCGGTAATATGTCCATCATCAAGAACTTGCAAAAGAATATTAAAGACATCTGTATGTGCTTTTTCAATTTCATCAAAGAGTAAAACCGAATAAGGTTTTCTTCGGATTTTTTCGCTTAGTTGTCCTCCTTCATCATAACCTACATAACCTGGAGGTGAACCAATTAACTTTGAAACACTATGTTTTTCCATATATTCCGACATATCGACACGAATCAAGGCGTTATCGTCACCAAACAAGGCCTCTGCCAAGGCTTTTGTGAGTTCTGTTTTACCAACTCCTGTCGGGCCTAAGAAGAGAAAAGAACCAATCGGTCGCTTGGGGTCTTTTAGTCCGACGCGTCCACGGCGTATTGCTTTACTAACAGCGATAACAGCTTCTTCCTGACCAACAACACGTTCATGCAATACATTCTCTAGATTTTTAAGCCGTTCGCCTTCTTCTTCAGTTAGCTTTTGAATCGGGATGGAGGTCCAACCACTAATGATATTGGCTACTTCTTCTTCATCCACAATAAGTGGCGTTTCTTGGTTTGTTGTTTCCCATTCACGTTTTAAAAATTCCAGCTTTTCTCTGGTCTTATTTTGCTTTTCTTTAATTTCTCCGGCCTTTTCATAAGCCTCTGTTTTTATAGCTAGTTCTTTTTCTTCTTCATATTGATTGAACTCTTTTTCAAGCTCCTTGATTTCCGGTGGGGCTGTATAGGTTTTTAACCGTACCTTTGATGAAGCTTCGTCAATAACATCAATGGCTTTATCCGGCAAAAATCGGTCTGTAATGTATCGATTACTTAAAATGACAGCACTTTCTAAAGCATCATCTGTGATTGTTACATGGTGATGGTCTTCGTACATACTTCGTAGGCCTTTTAGAATCTGCATCGCTTCTTCTTCGGACGGTTCCTCTACCTTTACCGGTTGGAACCTTCGTTCTAGGGCCGGATCTTTCTCGATGTGCTTACGATATTCATCTAATGTTGTTGCACCAATCAGTTGAATCTCACCTCGAGCCAAGGATGGTTTAAGAATATTCGAAGCATCTATCGCACCTTCTGCTGCTCCGGCACCGACAATCGTATGCATCTCATCAATAAATAATAAAATATTACCAACTTCTTTAATCTCTGCAATGGCTTTTTTTATACGTTCCTCGAATTCACCACGATACTTTGAGCCTGCAACCATGGACGACAGGTCTAATGCGACAACGCGTTTATCCTTCAGCAATTCAGGAATATTCCCATCAACAATCCGTTGTGCCAGTCCTTCTGTAATAGCTGTTTTACCGACTCCGGGTTCACCAATCATACATGGATTATTCTTAGTCCGGCGACTCAATATTTGAATAATGCGTTCTATTTCTTTATCGCGTCCGATAATCGGATCAAAACGCCCGTTTTTGGCTTGTTCAGTTAAATCTTGACTAAACTGGTCAAGTGTTGGTGTTTTCGATTCTTCTGCCGGTCCTTGTTTTAACTTTTGAGACTTTGATTCTTTCCCAATCGTACGGAGGATATCATTATAAATCTTTTGCTTTGATCCCCCCACAACTTCAATCAGTCTTGATGCCATACAATCTTGTTCTTTGAGTAAGGCAATTAGAATATGCTCTGTTCCGATTAAGTTTGTATTCATGTATATAGCTTCTTTTAATGACAACTCTAGAATTTTTCGGACCCGGGGAGTAAATCCTTCCGGTTCTGCAACTTGATTCATATTCTGAGCAATCATATCCCGCACTTGATCATGAATGATTTTGTAGGTAATGCCTTGATTAATTAAAACAGTCGCTGCAACTCCTTCATTTTCTTCAAGTAGTGCGAGCAGTAAGTGTTCTGTTCCTACATAAGTATGTCCAATCTCATGTGCGATTTCTTTGGATCTATTAATAACCTGTTGCGCTTTTTCTGTAAATCTTCCCATCATTGTATCAGCCTCCTTGTATTTTTGGTAATGTCATTCGTACAAGATTAGCTCTTGCCATATCCCGTTGTGTAACATCTAATGTTTTTTTCTCATATTTTTGTAAATTCGCCGGTTGAATCTGTGTCATTAAGTCAAAAATATTAAATTCACCGGATGTCTCAAGCTTCAGTAAGCCAAGTTCTAAGCCAAGCTTGACATCTGATAAAAGGGTCATTGCCTCTTTGGCTGTTAATATTCGTGCTTGACTTAACACACCATAAGATCTATATATACTATCCTCAAACTCTAATCGACGTTCTTTTAATAAACTGTCTCGAACTGCAATCTCTTGATTGACAATTTGCATTGTCACTGAATGCAGTTTTTCAATAATTTCTTCTTCACTAAATCCTAATGTAACTTGATTACTCACTTGGAATACACTGCCGACCGGTTCGCTACTTTCGCCATATATTCCTCGAAAAGTAATTCCAAACTTTCCGATAGCTTCAAGAATGATCCGCAATTGACCTGTGGCTTCCAAGGCCGGAACATGAATCATATACGAAGCTCGAAGTCCTGTACCAACATTTGTTGGGCAAGCGGTTAGATAACCCAACTCTTGACTGTATGCATAGTCAACTTTATCTTCAATCATATCATCCACTTGACTCGCTAATGCAAAAATCTCACCCAAATTAGCACCTTTTGACATTGCTTGAATTCGCAAATGATCTTCTTCATTGACCATAATGCTCAAACTTTCATCAACATTATGAATCAAGGCATTGGGAATAGGCATATTTACAAAAAGCGGGCTGAGTAAATGGCGTTCCATCATTGCAACTTTATCAATTGAACTAATCTGAGCCATATCCCAATAATAAAACTCATCCGGCTTTTCTTTAGAAAAAATACGATGAATCATTTCAATGGCTTCCTTGGCTTCTTCTTCAGATAAATGGTTTGGAAACACATAATCTTTGAGGTTTCTCGCTAGACGTATCCGACTCGAAATAATGACATCGGGATGAGAGCCTTGTTTTTTTTCATACCACTTCACAGTCACTCCTCCTTCATCTTATATAGTTCATCACGAATCTTAGCCGCTTCTAAATAATCTTCTTGCATAAGCGCTAAATTTAATTGCGAATTCAATTCTTCGATCCGTTCGTCTTTTAATTGACTTTGATTCATTCTTAAGGGTTTTTTTCCTGTATGTCGATAACTTCCTTGAACGCTTTTTAATACATGATTTACATAGGGTTTAAAGGCTTCATAACACTGATCACACCCAAGCTTGGACGTTCTTCTAAATTCATCTAAAGTCATATGACATTTTGGACATAGTAATTTTTGATCAATTTCTTGTTGAGAAACATCATTCGAATTTTTTAATAATCCACTCATAAATTTTTGAATTGACGGATTATCTCCGTAAAAAAAATCCTTTTGTTTTTTTGCACATTGGGCACATAAATGTATTTCAACTTTTTTGCCATTCATAACCTGTGTTAAAAAAACAGTTGCTTGTTCTTTATGACATTCTTCGCAAAGCATAGTATCCTCCTTAGTATGTCCTACTCATTATAACGGTTGATTACATCGGATGCAATGGGTAGATTTCGGATTATTGCCCGCTTGACATTGGGGACAAAAAACATATTCATAGAATCCGTCATCATTCATTTCCGGTTCAAGAATCAACGCTTCTGTGGACACTGTGATATCTCTATCTTTAAGTTTTTCGATTTTTTGTATATTCTTTTTGATGGATTTTATCAACTTTCGTTGCTTACGGGTAAAAGAATGTTCTTGACGTTCATCAAAGTAAATTTCTTTTCCTAATTGTCGGTATAGCCGGTTAATTTCTTGATTATACGTTTGTCTATCTTTTTTCACATGCGTTCCTCCTAGAAAATAAAACTTTATGGAATAATTATATTATACCATAAAGTTTTATAATTTGTATTCTATATCTTATGCTCTACTTATAGGTCTCGATAATGGAAAGAAGGGTTGCTTCATCAAGCATTCCGGATATAGCACCTAAAACTTTTCCTTCTTGATTAATGAAATAGGTTGTTGGGAAACCTTGTACCGGATAGGTGCTTAATGCCGTTCCATCCAAGTCCATCATCATAGGCATTGTATATCCACCCTCTTCATACCACTGACCAACTTCTTCCGCTGATATTTTTTCGGTTGTTGTTGCATTCATTAGAATAATAACAAAATCATCACCTTCATATTCAGAATGCACTTTTTCTAGATCCGGCATTTCTTGCATACAATAGGTACACCATGTTCCAAAGAAATTCAGTGCTATGAATTTTCCTTCATAGTCGGATAATTTCACTGGGTTACCATCTTTATCAACAAGTTCGAGATCCACATAATCCTGATATACCGGTTCCTCTTCGTCTTCCTCCTGAACTCCTGGTTCAGGGTTGGATTTCTCGGACACATTTTGTTCTGTCTCTTGTTGGGAATCTTCGTCTACAGCATCTACGGCTAAGTTCTCCGGTTTATCTTCTTGTCCACACGAAGCCAATACCATCACTAGAATAAACGCGACGACAATCCATTGCAATTTTTTTTTCATATTATAATCTCCTAACTAAAATAATAGACCTTATCTGCCAACATGAGTATTCCCATAATGATTAGGATAATTCCCGAAACAATCTTGACAACACCTAAGTAGGGTTTTATGGTATTCATTTTTTTTACAAATGTTCCTGCTAAAACAGCTGATAACAAAAACAATACTGAAAATCCTGCCGAATACACAAGCATAAGTGTACCCGCTTTGAAATAGTCTTGTTGGAATGCTGCAATAAGCGTAATTGAGGCTACAATGGGTCCGTTACAAGCTGACCACCCCAAACTAAATGTAAATCCTAAAAGTAAAGATTTCAAAAAATTAGGTGAATACCTTGTGTATACAACTTTTCGGTCTTTTTCCAAAAACGGAATCTTCATTCCGGATACAAAATAAACACCAAAAGAAATGACCAGTATTCCCCCGATAATCCGGATAATGTCCTTGTTTCGAATCAGAACATCGGATAAAAATTTTGCTCCAAATCCAATCATTAAATTTAATAGGGATAACCCTAGTATAAACCCTATGCTATTAACAATCAATTTTGCACGTACTTTTTTATCATTATTTGCGTTCAGTGCTTCTCCAGCCAAATAGCTAAAATACAAAGGGAGCAGCGGAATCACACAAGGTGAGAAAAAAGTAAGAAAACCATGTGCAAATGCTGTTAAATATGATACATCTGCCATAAGAACCTCCTTAAATGTGTATAAAAAATAATATTCATATATTATTATGTAGGTATATAATAATATATGAATATAGAAATGTAAAGGATTATTTTAAATAACTGCTTCTTGTAAAAACTTAATTTGTGCAGAATACAGTTCGTAGTAATGTCCTTTTAAGTCCATTAATTCATCATGAGTTCCGATTTCTTCTATCCCTTTATTATTAATAACTAATATACGATCCGACTGCTTTATTGTTGACAAACGGTGGGCAATAACGAAGGATGTCCGTCCTCGTAAAAGTTCCTCGAGGCCATCTTGAATCAACTTTTCTGTTTGTGTATCGATACTTGAAGTTGCTTCATCAAGGATGAGAATCCGAGGATTTTTCAGCAAGGCTCTTGCAAAGGATATTAATTGGCGTTGCCCTGTTGACAGTCGGCTTCCGCGCTCGTTCACTTCAGTATTATATCCATCTTCCATGAGCGATATAAATTCATGGGCACGAACCGCTTTCGATGCAGCAATAACTTCTTCATCCGAAGCATCTAATTGCCCATAACGAATATTTTCCATAATCGTTCCCGAGAAAATAAAGGTGTCTTGCATCATGACCCCCATTTGCTCCCGTAAGCTTTGTAAGGTAACTTTTGATATGTCATGTCCGTCAATGAGTAATCGACCTTCATTAATGTCATAAAAGCGACTAATCAAGTTTACGACCGTTGTTTTACCGGCTCCCGTCGGTCCGACAAGTGCGATTCGCTCACCTGCTTTTACCTCTAAGTCAAAATCCGAAAGAATGACTTGATTCTTTTCATAACCAAAGGTAATATGTTCAAACCGCATGTCGCCCTTAACTTCAGGTAATTCATAAGCATCTTCAGCGTCTTGAATTTCCGGATGTATATCCATCATCTCAAAAATGCGTTCAAGATAAGCTGATGCTGCCACAAGTTGATTATAAAATTCACTTACATTTAATAAGGGCATCCAAAAGTTCCCCATATAACCTAAGAAAGCAACAACAACTCCTGCGCTGACTTGTTGTGGAAATAAAACTAATGCTGACACAAGCATAACTCCTTGAGAAACAATGGATACATTTTTTACAATCGGGAAAATAAGACTTGTGTAATGGCGAGACTCCATCCATTTATCTTTATATTCTCCCATGACATCTTCAAAAATTTGAAGGTTCACTTTTTCACGTGTAAAGGACTGAGTTACTTTCATCCCACTAATGCTTTCATGAATATAGGCATTCATGTTGGACTGTTTTACACTCACATCTTGCATTGAACGTCGTTGCTTCGTTTTTACAATAAAAATCAAATACGTTGCAATCGGAACGAATAAAAGAACGATAACGGTTAAGCGATAATCGAGTTGAATCATAATAAAAAAGGCAACAAAGAAGGAAAAAATATCGACAACAAGGTTGATTAAACCATTCGATAGCAAATCGCTCAATGCATTTACATAGTTAACGATTCTGACCAGGATCTTGCCATGGGGTCGACTATCGTAAAAGGTAAAGGGTAATTTTTGTATATGGGAAAAAATATCATACCGTATATCGCGTATAATCTGATGCCCGATTTGAGACATATAACGAATTCTAAACTTCATACATACACTTGAGATCAGTATAATGAATATAAATGCAAGAGAGCTTAATATTAGTCCATTGACATTACGGTCCGGAATAAAATCATCAATCACAAATTTCATAAGTAAAGGTGTCATTAAGTTTGCAAAACTTGATATAAGAATGACAAAAAAAGCTAAAATCATTTTTTTCTTGTGCTGTTTAACATAGCGAAGTAACTTTTTTAATTGTTCCCAATTAAATTCGTCAAGTAACTCTTCGTCTTCACCAAAGGTGTTTCTTTTCTTATTCTCATTCACTTAAGCGCCCACCTTTCTCATGTCATCAAATTCGCCCATTTGCTGTGTAAAGACATCATAATAATATCCTTGTTTGTCCACTAATTCTTGATGTGTCCCACGTTCGATGACCTTACCGCCATCCATAACTAAAATAATATCTGCATCTTTGACTGAAGATATTCGATGGGCAATAATAAAAGTCGTTCGCTTGGCATTTACTTTCTTAAGTTCTGTCAAAATCTTATACTCTGTTTCCATATCAACTGCAGATGTTGTATCATCAAGTATGAGTATCGACGGATTCTGTATAAGGGCTCTTGCAAGAGCAATACGCTGTCGCTGCCCACCTGAAAGTCCAACACCTCGTTCTCCGACAACAGTATCAAAGTCTTCTTCAAACTGATAGATAAATTCATTTACACCGGCAATCTCCGATGCAAGTCGAATATCTTTTTTCCTTGCCTTCGGAACACCATAGGAGATATTTCCTTCGATTGTATCTGAAAACAAGAAGATATCCTGCATAGCTATGGAAATATTATTACGTAAGGTTTGTATATCATAATCCTCAATCGGATGATCATCAATATAAATCTTACCTTCCGTTGCATCATAGAAACGAGAGATTAGTGAGGTCAAGGTCGTTTTTCCACTTCCGGTTGAGCCTAAGAGCGCTACCGTCTCCCCCGGTTTCACACTAAAGCTAACCCCATCTAATACGGGCAAATCTTCATAATGAAAAGAAACATCTTCAAAACGTATATACCCTTCAATGTCTTTTTTGTTTACCGGTTCTTTCTTCTGTGCGATTCGACTTTCTTCATTTAACAACTCTTTAACACGTTCATAGGATGCTAAGAAATTTTGTGATCCGTTAATTAACCATCCAAGCATACGCAGAGGATTATTAATCATCCATAAGAGTCGGTTAAATGCTACGAGCTCACCAATGGTCATTTGTTCATTAAGTATAAGTAAACTTCCCAAAAAGAGAACAATAACGTTAAATAATATAGCAAATGCATCTAAGGCAGGCAAATACGTTTCCCATACTTTCGCGGATTCAAGATTTCGTTCCATAAAAGCAATATTTTCTTTTTGAAATTTTTCGATTTCATAGGGTTCTCTTGCAAATGCCTTAACAACACGGTTTCCACTTATATTCTCCTGAACAACGGTATTTAACCTAGAAAACTGTGTTCGTATATTTACAAAGGTCGGCTTTACACTTTTAGATAATTTTAAGGACAAAACACCGATAAATGGTACTATGATAACTAATAATCCTGTAAGCATTGGGTTAATAATCAACATAGAAATAATCGCGATAATAAAGACGGCTCCGTGAAACAAACTCACATGGGTAATCCATGCAAAAAAATGTCGGATAGCTTCAATATCTCCGGTCATATTGGACATAATCTGTCCGTTGGGTGTACGGTCAAAAAATGTAAAATCTAAACCTTGTAATTTTTTATATAAATCTTTACGTAGTTGATAAACAATATTTTGTGAAAATTCCTCAAACTTCATAAAAAATTGATAACGAAAAAAAGTTCGACATATGGTTACTCCGATAATAATCAAAGAACCCTTTATAACAAACGATTGATTATTATCGACTAAAATTGCATCAATAATCCTACCTGTAAGATAGGGATCGACTAGTGCCGTTAATGCAAACAGAAGCGTTATCAAACTTCCGATAATGTATAACCGTTTATATGGTTTTATATAGACATTTAACTCTTTTAACGCTTTAAACATATTGACCTCCAACCAAAACTTTTTTTCATGCACTCATTTTACTATTATAAAGTTCTTAAATAATAACTAAATGTCAAGAATGGTAAAAGGGATGTCATATTTGGTATGGCATCCCTTTTTTTAATCTAATTCTTTAAGTGCATTTGCAATTTTTTCTTGTTGATCTTGTGCTAAGTAGACACCTTGTTCATTGTACCTTTTTATGTAATCAATAACCAAAACCGGATCATTTATAATCTTGACATAGCGGCTTTTTATATTCAATATACAATCGTTTGAAAAATAAAGTACCGGAAACGCTTTTTGGTTAAATCCATTCTTACGCAGAAAAATATCCATACCTTTTTTATGTCCGCTGATTTGTTTAATCGGATTATACATGCGTTTATAGTATTTATCACCACTACGACTGGTCTTAATCTTTTGAATGTAGGTATCATCCTCTCGTCCTTTTATTTCACCAATAATATGCTTACTTTCCATAATAAAAAGACCATTAGAACCAATAATGACAAAATCAATTTGACTCGATTTTTTGCCGTCGACAAGATGTACATCACTTAACACTTTATAACTTTTCGGTAATTTACTTAATAAATCCAGAGATTCTTTTTCTCCTTGTAGGCCAAACTTTAATATCTCTATATGATTCATTGTCATCATAATCCATATAACCATTGCTCCAATAATCAAAAGAGAAATATAATAACTGATCTGCAATGCGAGGACGGATAAAACAATCAATGTCATCGCAATACTCAGTTTCGCATAAGCCTTACGTATGTCTGTCCGTAAATGATTTGAGCGCTTAACTATTTCTGCCATTCAACAACTCCACTTTCTTTTTCGTCGTTTTTGTAAAACACCTTTTATTATACAAGAGGATTGTCATAATGACAAGAAATCATTCATTACTTTTTAATACCAATGTCTGTTCGATATTGCTTATCCACAAAATCCACTTCTGCAACAGCTTTATAGGCAACTGATCTTGCTTGTTCAATATCTTTGCCAAAAGCTGTTAAACCAAGTACACGTCCACCATTCGTAACAATCTTTTCTTTTTCTTTTTTTGTGCCTGCATGAAAAACAATCACATTATCTTTTGACCTTTGTTTTTCTAATCCGGTGATTTCATACCCTTTTTTATATGAAACCGGATATCCACCTGAAGCAAGCACAACACAAACCGTCGCCCGTTCATCCCATTCTAATGTCACTTGATCTAAGCGACCATCAATAGCTGCTTCAATAATTTCAACCAAGTCAGTTTTTAGCCGAGGTAGGACAACTTGGGCTTCCGGGTCACCAAACCTAGCATTATACTCAAGGACTTTAGGTCCATCTTTTGTTAACATTAATCCAAAAAAGATAATTCCGGTAAAAGGTCTTCCTTCTTCCTTCATTGCATCAAGGGTTTTTTGATAAATGTTGTCAACACAAAATGCATGTACTTCATCCGTATAAAATTTACTCGGAGAAAAAGTACCCATGCCACCGGTATTAAGCCCTTCATCATTATCAAAGGCTCGCTTATGATCTTGTGCACTAATCATGGGTAAGATATGGTCTCCATCACAAAAAGAGAGTACAGAAACTTCAGGCCCTTCAATAAATTCTTCGACGACAAGTTGGTCTCCTGCTGCACCAAACTTTTTATCCACCATAATATCTTGAACACCCTTTAATGCTTCATCCTTTGTCTGACAAATAAGAACACCTTTTCCTAGGGCTAGCCCATCTGCTTTTAAAACAACCGGATACTGGCATGCTTCAAGATATTTTTCCGCAAGTTCTGCATCTTCAAATACTGAATAGCCTGCTGTAGGTATCCCATATTTCTTCATTAAATCTTTGGCAAAAACTTTACTCCCTTCAAGTACTGCTGCATTTTTAGTCGGCCCGAAAATTCTTAGTCCTTTTGCTTCAAAGGCATCAACAACCCCTAACATCAGCGGGTCATCCATTCCTACAATGGTTAGATCAATGTGGTTACTTTTTGCAAATACCACAAGCGTCTTAACATCCGTTGCCTGTATATCGACACACGTTGCCAATTCACTAATACCACCATTACCGGGGGCACAGTAAATCTCTTCTATCGTTTTATTTTGCAATAATTTCCAAATAATCGCATGTTCTCTTCCGCCACTTCCAATAACAAGTACTTTCATAACCATACCTTTCTCAACTTAATTTTTCAAACCAGTCTTCAAATGTATTAATTGCTTTAGGCAATAATTGCCATTCTGCTTCTTGCATAATACGTTGCTGTAAAATTTCCGGCGTGTCATTTTCATATACCGGAACACATTGCTGATAAAGAATGGGTCCATGATCTGTAATCTCGTCCACAACATGCACTGTTGCTCCAGAAACTTTAACACCACGCTTAATCGCTGCTTCATGCACTTTTAATCCGTAGTATCCATCACCAGAAAAAGCCGGTATCAAGGAAGGATGTACATTGATGATTCGATTTTTATATCGCTTGATGATTTTTTCATTCAAAATCACCAGATAACCTGCCAATACAACAAGGTCAACGTGATTTTCCAAAAGACAATCAATCATTGCATCAGCAAATGCATCTGATGAAACATAATCTCTGGGCCGAATGCATTGGGTTTGAACACCATACTTTTGTGCTCGCTCAAGTGCATAGGCTTTTTTTCGATTACTAATGACGATTTCAATTTTTGTATTTGTAATATCACCTGCTTCAATCGCGTCGATAATGGCCTGTAGATTTGTTCCTCCACCGGATACCAATACAGCAATTTTTAGCATAATGCAACTCCTTTTTCACCTTCAACAACCTTACCTATAATATAGCCCTTTTCGCCAATGCTTTCAAGTGCTTGTAGGACTTTTTCTTGCTGGCCGTTTTTAACAACAACAATCATACCAATCCCCATATTAAAGGTGTTATACATGTCATTATCAGATAGATTACCTATGTTTTGCATTAAAGTAAATATTGGGTGAATGGGCCATGAACCACATTGAACTTCAGCTTTTGTCCCATCTTTTAACATTCGTGGAATGTTTTCAATAAAACCACCACCGGTTATATGACTGATGGCTTTAATTTTAGTTACTTCTTTGATTGCTTTCACTGAATTTACATAAATTTTTGTTGGCTCAATCAAGGCTTCGCCAAGGGTTGTACCTAATGCGTCAATATGCACCGAAAGTTTTTCCGGATTTGGATCAAAAAGCTTCCGCACAAGTGAATATCCATTACTATGAATACCTGAGGATGGTAATCCAATGAGAATATCACTGGCTTCAAGTGTCGAACCGTCAATGACGTCTTTTTTATCAACAATTCCTACTGAAAACCCTGCCAAGTCATATTCGCTTTCCGGATAGAATCCCGGCATCTCAGCAGTCTCCCCTCCAATAAGCGCCGCTCCGGATTGTTGACACCCTTTCGCGATCCCACTAACGATTGTAGCGATTTTTTCCGGAAAGTTTTTGCCACATGCGATATAGTCCAAGAAGAATAAGGGTTCAGCACCAGCACATATAATATCATTAACACACATAGCGACACAATCAATTCCGATGGTATCATGTCGATCCATATCGAAGGCTATTTTAAGTTTTGTTCCGACACCATCTGTACCGGAAACTAGAATCGGTTCTTCCATAGAAAATTTTGCTAAGGAAAACAATCCTCCAAAACCGCCTATATCATTAACCACACCTTCACGATGGGTTTGTTTTACATGTTCTTTCATCAATTCAACTGCTTTATATCCAGCTTCTACATCGACACCAGCTTCTTTATAATTCATTCTTATATCTCCTCATTTTCAATACGGGTTGGATATTTTCCTGTAAAACATGCTGTACAAAAATTACAGCCTGCGCCTATTAAGGTTGTTTTTAATCCCTCTTCACTGATAAAGCCTAAGGTATCTGCTTCGATCACCTCACAAATTTCCTCAACACTATGAGATGAAGCAATCAGATTCTGTCGTTCCGGTGTGTCTATTCCATAAAAACAAGAATGGGTCACCGGTGGCGAGCTTACACGTACATGGACTTCTTTGGCTCCAGCTTTTCTAAGCAGACGCACAATATGCTTTGAGGTTGTTCCTCGAACAATAGAGTCGTCAATCATAATGACACGCTTACCTTCAACTTGCGACCGAATAGGGTTTAACTTCAAATGAACCCCTAGCTCACGCAAGGCCTGGTCCGGTTGAATAAAGGTTCTTCCCACGTATCTGTTTTTCATGAATCCATCAACAATAGGAATTCCCGATGCATCTGCATAACCATGGGCTGCAGATAAACCTGAATCAGGAACACCAATAACAACATCTGCTTCTATCGGGTGCTCTTTTGCTAAAACGCCACCTGCACGGTATCTTGATGTATAGACTTCTAGACCTTCCATGATACTATCCGGTCGAGCAAAATAGATATATTCAAAACTACACATGGCTGATTTTTCAGCTGCATTATGGACCATCATAGAACGCATACCGTCTTCATCAACCACAACGATTTCTCCGGCTTTGACATCACGTACAAATTCAATGCCCAGTGCATCAAAAGCACACGATTCTGAAGAAAAGACATAAGCACCATCTTTTTTTCCGATAACAAGGGGGCGCATGCCGAGTGGATCTCTAGCTGCGATAAGTTTATGAGGTGTCATAACGAGGAGTGCATATGCACCATCGATTTCTTTCATAACATCAACAAGAGCATCTTCGATCGAATTGAATCGGATTCTCGCTCGAGATAATAAGGCTGCAATGACCTCTGAGTCTGTTGTTGTTTGAAAAATCGTCCCTTGATTTTCAAGGCTGGTACGTAATCGCTTTGCATTGGTCAAGTTTCCATTATGAGCAAGTGCCATATGGCCCTTTGTATATTTAATAACCAGTGGTTGAGCATTTTCTGCCAAACTGTCTCCTGCTGTCGAATAACGAACATGACCGATTGCAGAATGTCCTTTTAAATAATCCAAGACCACATCATCAAAAACCTCTGTCACCATTCCCATTTCTTTTCTGTAAAGAATCGTTCCATTATTATTGACTGCGATTCCTGCGCTTTCCTGCCCACGATGTTGTAATGCAAATAGTCCGTAATAGGTCAGTCTCGTCGGATCAAAATTAGCTCCATCCTTATATACGCCAAACACTCCGCATTCTTCGTTTAACTTATCATCTAAAAACAGATCTTCCATCAATTTTTTTGCCTCCATCTAGTGGTCACCTAATAGACGTTTCAAGACTTCTTGATACGCCTCTTCTACGTTACCTAAATCTCTTCTAAAACGGTCCTTGTCGAGCTTTTCATTGGTATTTGTGTCCCAAAAACGGCAGGTATCCGGAGATATTTCATCAGCTAATATAACCTCTCCTTCAGGCGTTCTGCCGAATTCGATTTTAAAGTCAATTAGTTCAATATTCACCGTTTTAAAATACTGAGTCATAAATGCATTAATCGCAAAGGCCATGGACTCAATAACCTGAAGCTCTTCTTCCGTTGCAAGGCCCATTGCTTTAATATGATAATTATTAATCATTGGGTCGCCAAGTTCATCTTTTTTATAGCAATACTCTAATACCGGAACATTTAGTTTGGTGCCTTCAGGTAATCCCAGACGTTTACTTAAGCTTCCTGCTGCAATATTTCGCATAATGACTTCTAAGGGAATAATTTCAACACTGCTAACTAGGGTTTCACGGTCATTTAAGGTTTCAACATAGTGGGTTTTTATACCTTCTTTTTCCAACAAGGACATCATGTGATTACTAACTCGGTTGTTCACAGCGCCTTTTGCTGCAATAGTTCCTTTTTTCTCACCGTTAAATGCTGTAGCGTCGTCTTTGTAGCTGACGATGAGTAAGTTGGGATCATCCGTCTTAAATACTTTTTTTGCTTTTCCTTCGTATAGTTGCTCTCTTTTTTCCATGGGACCTCCATAAGGATTATATCATTGAATTATAGTTATCATATCCAGATGCTTCTAAACGTTTTGCCTTTGTCTCTACCATAACTTCTAAACTTTTTTTATATGCGTCAACACGATTTGCAATGGCACTGTCTTTTAAAGATGCAATTTGCGCTGCTAGAATTCCTGCATTCTTGGCTCCGTTAATGGCAACGGTCGCTACCGGAATTCCCGGTGGCATTTGAACGATGGAATACAAGGAATCAATACCACTCATTGTCTTTGTCTTCACTGGAACGCCAATAACCGGAACGGATGTTAATGAGGCTACCATTCCGGGCAGATGGGCAGCCCCACCGGCGCCGGCAATAATCACATCAATACCATTTTCTCTTGTGCCTTTTGCGTAGGTATACATGCGGTCCGGCGTTCGATGAGCCGATACAATGGTCATCTCGTAATCTACTTTTAGCTCTTCAAGGATCTTAGCTGCTTCACTCATCACAGGTAGATCCGAATCACTACCCATAATTATACCGATTTTTACACTCATGCTTTGTCCTCCCCTTTAATTTTTATCTTATCATAGGCTTGTCTTGCTTTACTTAGGGCTTCATCAACATCGCTTGCACATACGGTTAAGTGACCCATTTTGCGAAAGGGTGTCGTCATTGTCTTGCCATACATATGTACTTTAACGTCAGCATCTTGATATGCTTGGCAGATTCCCTCTACCAGTGTTTTACCAATATATTCATCTTCACCTAATAGGTTCTTCATCACCGATGGCAAGCGTAAGTGACTACTTCCAAAGGGAAGGCCTGTTATGGCTCGTACATGTTGTTCAAACTGGGACGTTACACATCCTTCGATGGTATAATGCCCTGAGTTATGTGGCCTAGGTGCCACTTCATTAACAAGCACTTCTTGGTCTTTGGTCACGAAAAGTTCGATACAAAACATACCTACGCCGTGAAAAACATCTAGAACTTTTTCGGCTATATTCAAGGATTCTTCATATGCTTTTTTACTAATTTTTGCAGGAACAAGAGTTTCATCTAAAATGCTGTTCTTGTGATGATTCTCCCCTACCGGATATATGGATATCTGGCCTTGGATCCCACGACATGCCAGTACAGACACTTCTTTTTCAAAAGGAACAAGCCGTTCTACCATTAAGGGAATTTGACCACTTCCTAATTGCTCATAGGCCTCATGAACTGCATCTATTGAAGAAATTAAGGCATTTCCTTTTCCGTCGTAACCGCCTCGTCTGACTTTTAGCATGGCTGCTCCACCAAACTTATTCACCGCATTTTCGAGTTCAATTATGTTTTCGACTTGAACATAGTCAGGAACCGGGATATTCGCTTCCTTTAAGGTATTTTTTTGTAGTAGTTTATCTTGGATTAATAGGAGTGACTTTGGCGAAGGATATATTGTATAGCCTTCATCTTCAAGAATATCAAGGAACTCGGCATCGATGTGCTCAAATTCATAAGTTACGACATCGGAGCGCTCGGCCAATTGACGTATGGCATCGCGATCGTCAAAAGCTGCTTGTATGTGTTCATCCGAAATGGAATGGGACGGACAGTCATTACTCGGGTCTAATGTTATACAATAAAATCCGAGTCGTTTTGCGTCAAGAATCATCATCTTCCCTAGTTGCCCGCCGCCGATAATACCGATCTTTTTTGATAAAACATTCATAATAAACCTCACTGTGTATGTCAGACTTCTTTATGGTTATTTTACAAGTATTCACCAACGAAGTCAATACTTTTCCGAACATTATTCTCTTTTTATCGAAAATCATTCGGATAATGATGATATAAATAAAAACACCATCCCACAATCGCGTGAATGGTGCTTTAAAATTTTATAATATACATTTTTTTATTTTGGAAACTTGATTGGTTCATAATACCCACTGTAATAAAGCACTATTGCATAAACAGCAAACAATGCAAAGACAAAACAATAAAAAAGTTTTCTATGCTTTGGTTTCATAACTTCAGTTTTATATACCATCACAAATCCGCTCAGCAGATTAATAAAAGATGAATATGTATAATCTGATAAAATTATATCACCATAAATATATACATTTATAATATTAGCAATTATATATAATATACTCATGCTACGAATTAAAATTGCAAATATTGGATTATTAAAATTTTTTTCATACAATTAGATCTCTCCCCTATTAATCTGTTTTCTACTATTGACGATCTATACAGGAAGGACATTAAAATCATTAAACAAGCCTATGTCTACTTGTAGCCATTCCAATATAATATCCAGTGACAATTCTCAAGAAAATATTTGCATCTGGATTTCCTAATATTATCATCAAACTTGATGTAATTGGTAAAATAAAACTGATAATTAAAATATTTGATGCAAATAGCAAAATTAAAATTATTACAATATTGGTCAGATTTGGTAAAATTATGTTTATCGTTGGGATATTTTTTGCCATAAAAAATCCAAGCAAATAAATGAACAGGGCATAAATATTATATGTAAGTCCAGTTATCTCAAATCTTTCATTTGGAAAAAAATGCGAGCTATTAAATTGCCCAAACAATAATGTGTCTATTTCACGAATAAAAATTAACACAATAACTATAATCATTATTATAACTACATTGATTTTTTTCACTGCATGACCTCCTATTAATCCAATACCAAAAATCAACAAATTCGTTGTTTAATACTTTTTTCTCCAAATACATTCTTCTTGGGCAGTAGGCTCATGATGTTACAATACATCTGATGTCCTTTTCGCCCTCCCTACTTTTTTTCTGCTTTACTTTGATTGTTATATTTATTAGCACATTTATTTTTCTAATCGGATGATGGCGGAAATGATTAATTGGTACTATCATTATTTAATATTTGTTTTTACGCTAGTTATTTTCCTAAAGTACTTCATTTTCTACTTTTAATTTCGTATTTTCAATAGTTAAGGTGTCGACTTTATTATTTAACCATGTAATCTTGATTTTGATATCTTTTTCAAACGTATCAACGCGTACTATGACATCTTGACATTGATAATATAAACTTTTTCATAATTACTTTTTTGACTCATGAGCCACTCTTTTATCTTGATTCAGCTAATGATAACTACCCAACCTATGCGCATTGTTCCTTTTACATAAACATACTAAGCACCACCTTTCTGTACACTTATTTGAACTTCCCATATTGTACCTGTAGGTATTCTTTCAAGTGTACATTTGTTTATAAATGCAATATAGTTTGGGGGATGATTTGCTAATATCCAATAGTCTATGCTAGGGGAGCCAGCGTACCAGGTTCCGATTGATGGATTATTTTTATAATAATCATATGTTAAAGTACCATTGGTACCATACCAACTACCATCGGTATTATATCGCCCCAAAGAAGTTCTGACCTGCAAATCCATTCTATTAACCTGTACTTGAGATGGATCACTGTTACTTATAATTTTGCCCTTTACTTTAATTGGTTTGTATCCTGTTTTTCCATCACCTAAGACTTTTTTTTTATAAACTCCCTCGACCTCAATTTTGACGGCATATGTAGAATCCCACTCTGTATCACTCATCTCATGTGGCAATCCAAACGTAGTAATTATAGAATATACTTCCATTTTTTTATTATATTTTGTTGAATACTCATATAAGAGCTCTTCTTTATAATCAAGTAATTTTATATCAATATTTTCTTTTTCAAAATTAATGTCTGCACCCATAGGTCTTGACATAATTTCACTTATTTGATTTTCTGTGATTTTCACTTCTAATTTTGAATTACTCTCTGGCAACTCAAACTCAAAAACTTTTGAATTGCAGGCGCTATCTTTCAGTTTTTGATCTACAGATACTTCCTGTGCATATACACTAGTTGAACATAGTAAAACAATCATCAGTATTACTAAATACTTTTTCATAAAAATCTCCTTTTTTTTTGAATAATTATAATTTGTTATTTACCGTTCGCTTACATTGCAAAGTTACCCTTCTCAAAAAACATGTTTTTCTACGCTGTGATTATAGCATACATATTTTAAAAAAAGGGAAACTCTACCTGAACGACGTTCTATAATACACGAACGACATATTTTTGTTATTTTATTGCAGGAAACAGGATGATTTCTAATGCAAAAATATTTTATAAGTTATACTATCCAATATATAAAGAAATAAAAAAAGACCAGCAATCAGCTGGCTATTTTAGGTCTCCATCATATGTTTGAAATATTCACTTCTATAGGCCTATTGCAACCTCAATAACGCTAGCCTTCTTTTTGCTTCCTCTTTTTGAATCGACTAAAACTTTCCGGTGTGTTCCCTATATAACTTGCCAAATATATCTGAGGCACACGTTCAATTAATTCTGCCTCTTGCTCTAATAAGAACTCAAATGATCATTGGAGCCATCATCTTCAATGTCTTCACAATATGCAAGAACACATGATTCAATACAAGATAAACTATATAGAGATTTCCCTTTTTCATCTAAAAAAGTTATTAGATTAATCGGCTCATTTTCTGTATAGAAATTCACGGTTATTTCTCTACCATTCTCATCACATATGTATTGGCGTATACATCCTTTAACTATAAAATATGTGGCAACAGAAGGTTCTTGGCCTTGATGTTGTAATACATGCCCTTTGTCAAATGAATCCAAAGGTGCAAAGTCAACCATCTCATCGACTACATACTGCTGCTCTCACTATCAATCACTCCTTTTTTCCTAGTGTTTGATGTGATTATACTCGCTTATTTTTATTTTGTAATTGATTTGAATCAAGCTTTTCTCACTCGCACTCAAAAATTATATCTATCCCTTCATCATCGATAGATTTTATCGCATACTCACCGCCAAATAGTTCTTCTGGCAATGGAATCACATCATTATTGTCCGAATCATAGATAAAACTACATGTGGTTCCCATATAGACTAAGAAACGCTCATCATGCCAATATATTTTATTATAAAATGGGTCGACAAGTAACTCCCTTATAAATTCTTTTTTAGAAAGATCTATCACATATATGCAGGGATAATTATCATCAACTGTGTCTGATTTATAATAGCAGGCTTTTTCCTTATCCGGTGAATACTTTAGATTTTCTGCATTCTGAAAAGCCATCCCCAAGTCAACACCCTCATCCATCGACTCACCCATCAACATATTTTCAATAAGAATACGATAGACTTCGATGTCAAGGATTGCATCCATATTCGTAAGTGTGTCCAATTCTAAAGCGCCATGCTGGCGAAACAAATCTAACTCAAGCGTTAAATCATATAGGTCAGTTCGGATAATCACACCTGCTGTTTCGTAGCCATACACCTCAGCTGCAGATACACCGTATGAAAATTCATAGTGTGGCAATGTTATTTCTAAAGCATCTAAAAGCGCTGTTTCTTGCTCTGTCCATAGCTGCATAAGCGTTTCCAAATCAGCATAGTCAATAGCGTCACGCCTGTAGATTGAAATCTCTTTGACTTGATCTTCCCCGATTAAGAAAATATAAAACTTGTCAAACAAATATCCGATGAGTTCATAATCACCTACTTTAAAATCAGGCTCCCCAAATATGTCCCTTACCTCTTCTTGTGTCATTTTCAGATAGACATCCCGAACCACTTCTTTTGTATACGCTTCTTGATAAACAATATGATGAATACGCTCACCAAGGACTTTTACTCTGTAATGAGCATCTCTATTCAAAGCATAAAGCCTGAATAAATCCTCTGTATCGATTACATTTAATAGAGAGGATACATCCCAGTCATTGTCTATACATTGCCCAATCAAGATATTTTTACTCATCCAACTATCGCTGTTCCTATTTGGATTACTTACCTGGATTTTGTAGTCATAGTCTAACTGATGCGCATTTCCATGTTCTGTAAATTCAGCCGCCTTTGCCGTAGAATACGAAAACACTAATTCATCCTGTTTTTCCTCCCAAGATTGCCGATATGCCTCGATTTCCGAATAAGTAATAAGATTATTCAGTTCTATAGTAGCGTCGTTATCCTCATAAACAGAACTATCCATTGGATTATTGTACGTTATCAAATATATTAAAAGTGCAGTCAATGCTACACTTCCGACGATGCGTATTTTCCTCATTCGCATGCTCCTTTTCTTTCTTGTACTTCACTTTTTGTTTCGGTCAGTTAAACCGTCTATAAGATATAAGCTTAGAGGTATAAATAAAGTCGGATCCTTCTTCACCATCAAGTTGTATATTCTCTAATTCAAAATAAAAAGTCGTATTATTCTCTGAAGAATTATAGGAAAGCTCAGGAAAATCATCGAAATTAACTATGCTTAAAGCTATACCTGACTCAGGGTAATAATTAGGTATCAAAAACCTAGAATCATCTAACACATTTACGACTAAGTTCTCACCCTCATGGGGTTCCCCTAAAGTGCCTAGTACCTCAATCTGCCCATCAAAGGCTAAATTATATCCTTCAGATTTATTTACATCATTGTAGTAGATAATATCTGAAACAGATAAATCTCCAAAACGATCACCTACCTCAATTTGATTGGCATCGTATAATGCGTAAAACCTTGTATCTATTAAATCTGCCCTACTCTCATCGATATATTCGAAAATCTGCGTGAGCATTATATCATTTTTTGAAACCGAATATTTTAATTCATCATTTAATAATTTATTCTCACGATTGAGGTCATTAATTTCTTGATTAAGAGAATCAATTTGTTCATTAAAATCTCCAGATTTAGGTGTACAAGATACTAAAACTATGCAAAATAAAAGCAAAAAATATTTTTTCATATCATAATCTATTCCTTTCGCTTGGTTCAAGACACTGAACAAAGATGAACTCAGTTTGACGTTTTTGAAACTCGGAAAGAAAATTCTGTCCGAGCTTCAAAAATATTACACTAAAACAAATCACTGTTAATTAATTCTATAGCCTTAGAACCTAATAGCAATTTATATTATTCCAATAGAATGCGAGATAACTATTGAATACGTTACTTTGGAAGTTTTCTAACCTTCACCTCTTTACTGAGGACCTATCCCCGCATAGAAATTAATATAATAATAGGGTTGCAATGTTGAAAGTTTTAAATCTCTTCCTGACCAATCACCATCCCAAGGCTTAACATTACCTGTATTACTGTTAATGCTCCCCTAATCTGACCTGCTTTAGGGATGATTCGCTGTCACAAAACTACTCTTAATCTTGTCATTGGCCCAGGAAGTTGGGGTAAGAATCTACCCCAACTGTGTTATCCTGTTAAAT
>Ga0334898_1000289_pt1 | contig 88100 bp, 82 predicted proteins | sample GraSluR3_MG_10_FD_207228 | JGI IMG/M metagenome (GOLD analysis project Ga0334898, IMG submission 207228) | Sludge microbial communities from methane-producing bioreactor in Wageningen University, Netherlands - Granular Sludge_3_08-R3 | ecosystem: Engineered > Bioreactor > Anaerobic >... | reverse complement strand
TTTCTGAGTATTTCCACCAATGCTTCAAGGCTGATGGATTCTTGGTTGTTACTTAACATACATTTAGTATACAGCAAGCTTTTCTTTACTTCAAGGTGTTCATCCCTACACTCCAAAAACAGAGCCTCCATTAAAAGCCTCGATCTTTGGAGCAATAGGCACAGTAATCGGAGGGCGTTTCGCTGCAAAGCTTGCCAACAAGGTTAATGAAAAAGTTTTGAGCAAGGTTATGGGAGGTGTATTCGTTGCATTGGCAGTTATCATGTTAGCAACTACTGGTATAAACAACTGACGTTGTACGGTGCATGATACAATAGGGTAGAGATGCAATGAATCTAATACTTTACCATGAAAAAAATTACCAAGAATTCAATTATGATGTAATCATGATACTACTATAGTAGTATCGTTATATGAATAATAAGGAAACTACGCAGGTATACCTATACAAGTCTGAGCAGGAAGCCTATGTGAGCTGTTGTATTCTGACTTGACGCCATACCTTGTATCCCATCAATACATTACTTCTCATATGCTTTATAATTTGAGATAGTTCCATGAAAAATACAAATTACTGTTATGATTCAATAGGAAATATGCTATCGTATTTTTAAGTGAGATAGGATTTAGATGGTACCAGAAGTTACTTGGAAGGAGGAATTTGAACGACTCAATCGCAAGATTGACCGTCTTTCTGCGACCAATGAGAAACTGGTCCTTCAGGGGATCAAGCAGTCTTCCCAGCTCTCCGAGCTCACTGACCAGAACAAGACACAGTCCCAAATAATCGACAAGCTTTCCTGCACCATTGATGAACTCAAGCAGGTCATAGCCTCCAGGGATGCAAGGATAGCACAGCTTGAGGAGCAGAAGCACAGCAGCAAGCCGGCCTCCATCAACAAGGGGGAACCTTCTTCCACCAAGAAGAAAACCCGCAGTTAGATGGACCATAAGGGTACAACCTTGCCTCTCAAGGAAGCCCCTAATGCTGTTTATTGTTACCTCATGGTGATTGATTCCAGGAATGACCAATTCCATGGCGTGTCTGCCTGCCTGCAATTCGGAAGCAACCTCAAGGCTATTGTCGTCGCTTTCTTCTCGAACGATATCGGAGAAAAGAATTTTAGACTGAGCACGCTGAAGATGAAGGATGCAGGGTCGTTCCGCTCTGCTGATGGCATCTCCAATTTCTGCTCGGTTTTCTCCAGCATTGATACGGTCAGAAAGAACGGAGGCAAAACCTTCGGGGCCCTAACACAGTTGTTCAATAACTCATGCTCCTTGGCTTTTTCAACTAACTTCTGTTTGGTATATCTAAATTGTTATAAGATGTAAAAAAATATTATAACAATAATTAATAATAGTAAAACATATAAAAACAGAATTAAAGTTATATTAATTAAAATTACAGCTATATTAAAATATTATCGAAAAATATATTAAAAGATACTGAAATAAATAAGTATCACAGTATTCTTGCATGATTCATAATAATACTTGTACGACTGATGAACTGGGTATATACTGTTGTTTAAGGTTTACATCCATGGCAAAGACAATATCATTCCACCTGCAGAAGGGTGGTGTAGGAAAGACTACCATCTCAGGAACGCTTGCTTGCCAATCTGCTTTGGATGGGTATAGTACGTTGTTGGTAGATGTCGATCCTCAAGGAAACGCTTCTTCGTGGTTTTTGAAAGAAGCACCTCAGTATGAATTAGCCGATGTTGTCCAAGGAAGGTGCTATATCCAGGATGCTATCATTCCCATACCACAGATACAGAACATGTCTTTACTTCCTACTTTTGGAATCGGGGGAACCTTAAAACTGTATGCTGAAACTAAATTAGCCGAAGAACCTTTTGTCTTACAGGATTTAGTACATGAAGTTTCGGATTCTTTTGACAGGATAATCCTTGATCTTTCACCTGGACTTGGCCGATTGGAACGTGCAGCGCTTATCTCTAGTGATGAAGTCATCACACCGATGACTCCTGAGGTATTTAGCCTTGATGGACTTGAAATATTCATTGATGAATTGGCAAGATTGAAGAAGAATCTACGATCGACAGTGAGCCATTCAAAAATTATCATAAATTCTTTTGATAACAGGATCAAACAACACCGTGACATCTATAATGCAGCATGTAAAGGGGTGTTCACAGTATACAAGATTCCGGTCGATCCTCTTTTCAGAAAAGCTCAGGAAGCAGGCTATGCGCCTCAGCTTTTTAAAGCAAGGGGAAGAGGGTTGAAAGAAAGTACGGTTGGAGCGATCAAGACACTTAATAAAGATATTTGGAGATAAGGTATGGCACTGAAGAAAAACCCGAATGTGGAAAATGAATTGGTTATGGATGAGAGCATCAGTGGGCAGAAAGCAAAGGAATTATTCTCAAATGAACCGAAGAAAAGGAAAAAAGAGAATAAGGTACTCACTACGTTTTCAATAGAACCATCGTTCAAGCGGGAGTTGGAAGAACTGTTCCAGAGTATGGGCTTGGGCTGGGCTGCAGGAATACGATTTTCACTTCGCGAATTTGCAAAAAAACATGCTGAGGATTAGTCGTTTTGCTTGTTATCGCCATACTCCATTCTTGTACAAAATACCTTGCATTTCGATAGAAAAAGTTCGTTAATTATGTGCAATAATTAGATTATACCTATATTGAAAATACATGATACAATATAGATACTATATGTATATATTAAGGAAAAATATCATAATACTACTGTATAAGTAAGAAAGATTAAAGGAACAGTAATAAAACATACATAAAATATATGTAAGTATATATTAATAAATATCGTAAATATATTTTAAAGTATTATAGCAAAATAGAACCTATTGATATTTCACTGGTAGGATATATATAGTAAGAATCCAATATCGAAATAACCAGTTGTTTTATAGACGGAACGATTATATTACCCATTTCCAGAATTCTCTTTTGAGCTCTCATCCATCATGCGATATACTCTTGTATGAGGTGTACAGACATGGCAACAGCATGGTGGGAAGAATGCATTGTGTATCAGATCTATCCACGTAGTTTCCAAGATACAAATGGTGATGGAATTGGGGATTTGCAAGGTATCATCAAACGTATGGATTACCTTGTATCCCTTGGTATTGACGCCATATGGCTGAATCCAATCTATTGCTCGCCAATGGCAGATTTTGGCTATGATATCACAGACTATCAGAATATTGATCCGATATTTGGCACATTAGAAGATTCTGATCAATTGCTGCGTGAAGCACATAAGCGAAATATTAAGGTTATCTTCGACATGGTACTCAATCATACTTCAATAGAACACCCATGGTTCCAAGAGAGCAGACTCTCAAAGGACAATGATAAAGCTGACTATTACATCTGGAGTGATACAATACCAAATAATTGGCAAGGAGCCTTCGGTAAGCGGGCCTGGACCTATGATGAAGTGCGCAAACAATACTATCTCCATTCTTTCCTTGAAGAACAGCCTGATCTCAATTGGAGGAATCAAGAGGTTGTAGATGCAATGTTATCGATTCTGAGATTTTGGTTGGATCGGGGAGTTGATGGGTTTAGACTTGATGTAATCAATTGCATTGTCAAGGACAAGACGTTAAGAAGCAACCCGAAGATTGTTGGAGCTCGACCCAGACCATATGACATGCAAAGGCATATTTTCGACAGGAATAGACCAGAAACACACCAGAAATTGAGGATGATGCGTCAATTGGTCAATGCATACCCCCATAGGATGTTGGTTGGAGAGATTATGGTGGAACTACCGGGAGAACCGGAGCTGGCTGCTTCGTTTCTTGGTAGAAATTGGGATGAACTCCATCTTTCCTTTGATTTTTCACTAGCTTATACACGATTCAATGCAGACAAATGGCAACGAAGCGCAAAACGTTGGTATGAAGCCATAGGAAAAAATAGAGTACCGAGTTGGGTATTAAATAACCATGATATTCCTAGACTAATGAGCCGACTGAAAGGTTCTATTACAAAGTCGAAGCTTGCAGCACTTTTTCTTCTCACCCAGCGTGGAACAATTTTTTTGTATTATGGTGAGGAATTAGGATTGCCTGATTCCAGAGTTCCATGGAAATTTCTCAAGGACCCGTTGGGGAAGCGCTATTGGCCATTACATCCAGGAAGAGACCCTGCTAGGGGACCAATGATTTGGACTGCCGAAGAAGGTCACGGGTTCACTGAAGGAGAGAGTTGGCTTCCGTTCGCATCGGATGCAGCATCCTATGCGGTGGCAAAACAAGAGCAAGACGCTTCATCCATGCTCAATTATTATCGTTCACTGATCACAATGAGGAAAGAAGAGCCAATATTTGGACGAGGTACTTGTACCTATCTCAATACAAATAATAAGCATACCATGTGTTACCTACGTGAGTATGAGAATGAAAAACGCTTGATACTCCTAAATTTTAGTGGAAGGAAGCAAAATGTTGTCATTCATACCTTGGACAATCAAAAGCATGAATGGACACTATGTTTTACAACACAGAGCATGTTGCCGGATACCAAGACTGGAGTGTTTGTACTTCAGCCTTTGCAAGGTTGTATCTACAGTCTGAAAAGCAAGTCATCATAACTGGGAAATGGCCAGTACTTCTTATCTGTATATGTCTCAGCAAGATCGACATGACTTCTCAGTGTCTGCATCTGCGGTATCACCTCATCTCGATAGAGCTGTGCCTGAATGAGCACTTGATCATGGAATGAAAGTGCTTTTGCTACACATACATGTAAATACTCCGTTGCTTCAATTGCTTGGTTGAGTGCATTCTGGACGACCCCAACATTTCGCTTCTGCAATGTAGTATCAAGACCAATGAGTTCTTGCTTTGCAATAGTATCACTCAACTTGCCCACATACTCACTCACTGCAGGTATGATGTACTTTCTGCACATCTCCACCATGATTGAAGCTTCAATATTGATCTGTTTACTGTAGGTCTGTAAATAAATTTCCAGCCGGGAAGTAATTTCACCCTTGGTGAACACCTTCTGGTTTTCAAACAACTCCAGACTCTTCTCACTGAGCATTTGGGGAAGTGCGCTGACAGTGTCCTTGAATTCTGGAAGTCCCCGCTGCATTGCTTCATTTTTCCATTCCTTGCTATACCCATTTCCGTTGAAAACAATACGTTTATGTTCCTGGTAGAAGTCCGTAATGATGTTGTGGCATTCAAGTTCAACATCATCTGCCGCCTCAAGGCGGTCTGCAGCCTCCTCAAGAACTTGTGCAACAGCAGTGTTGATATAGATATTTGGCCCTGCCATTGACTGCGAGGACCCTACCATCCGGTATTCAAACTTATTACCGGTGAATGCAATTGGGCTGGTCCTGTTTCGGTCGGTCAAGTCTTTAGGAAGCTGGGGCAACATGGTCATCCCCATCTGCAGATACTGCCGGTCACTCTTGGTGCAACTGCCCTCCTTCGTGATGGTTTCCAGGATAGTACTAAGCTGTTCTCCTAGATAAATGCTGACTATTGCCGGAGGTGCTTCTGCACTACCAAGACGATGGTCATTACCCGCTGTGGCTGCCCCACAACGGATGAGAGGAGCATATTCGTCCATCGCCTTGATAAAAGCTGTGAGGAATACGAGAAATTGCAGATTATCCTCAACATTGTTTCCAGGGCTGAGAAGATTGGTACCGTCATCAGTACTGAGCGACCAGTTGTCATGTTTACCTGATCCATTTACTCCCAGGAAGGGTTTTTCATGGAGTAGGGCAACCATGCCATGGCGAAGCGCCACCATTTGGAGGACATCCATCAGAAGCTGGTTGTGGTCCGTGGAGAGATTTGCAGCGTCATAGACGACTGCAATCTCAAACTGATTGGGAGCTGCTTCCTTATGTTGGGTCTTGCTGCTGATGCCAAGCTTCCAGAGCTCAAAATTGAGTTCACTCATGAACACCGTCACCCGGTCCCCGATTGTGCCGTAGTAGTGGTCATTCAGCTCTTGACCCTTGGCAGCCAGGTTACCCATGACGGTCCGTCCGGTGAGCCTGAGGTCAGGTCTCTGGTCATAAAATTGCTTGTCTACCAGAAAATACTCCTGCTCAGGACCAATATTGATAATTACACGTTTTGCCTTGGAATTTCCCAAAGCTTTTAGTACGCGGAGGGTCTGTTTCTCGAGCGCTTGGTTGCTTCTCAGCAAAGGTACTTTTTTGTCGAGTGCTTCTCCGTTGTAGGAGAAGAACGCAGTAGGTATGTATAAGGTTTTTACTCCGTTGACGTCCTTGATGAAGGCAGGGGAGGATGTATCCCAAGCAGTGTATCCACGTGCTTCAAAGGTTGCTCTCAGTCCTCCATTGGGAAAAGAAGAAGCATCACCCTCTCCCTTGATAAGCTCCTTGCCGCTGAATTCGAGCAGGACTTTCCCTCCCTTGGTCGGGCTGATGAATGAGTCATGCTTCTCTGCGGTAAGGCCGGTGAGGGGTTGGAACCAGTGGCAAAAATGGGTTGCTCCCTTTGCGAGTGCCCACTGTTTCATTGCACTTGCAACAAAGTCTGCCAATTCACTGGTCAGTTCGCGTTGACCACGCTGGACTTCCTTCAGCTGCCTAATAATTGGGTCGCTGAGGTACTTACCCATCTCTACTTCAGTGAAGCAATTGACTCCATAGAAATCGGTAACCGGTGTTTTGGCGTAGTCGATATCGAACATAGTGCCCATCCTCTGACGTGGTATGTTCAGACAATACACACTTTTTGCATGATTATGCAAGAACAACAGCAGTAAACTCTGCTGCAAGCAAGAATGGTGAGAAAGCGAAAGAACCAATGACAGTTGTCAATGGTCAACTGGAGTGATCTGCACGGTGATCGTGTCGCTGTATTCACCTGCGGGGGCATTTTCAGCGGTGAGTGGATCAATCCCGGTCAGGAAGATGTCCTTGAAGTTTGTCTGCGAGGTGAAGAGGTTATGCCAGGGTATTTCCTGTCCTCCCCCTACTTGTGCCCCATTAAACCTCAGAGTGTAGGGAATTGAGAAATTGCCGACAGCACCATCAAGTAACGATTTCCCAACTTTCAACACTATATGCTACTAAGAAGTGGTCTTGCGTGGCCGCCCACGCTTCCGTTTAGGGGCATTCACGTCAACGGCTTTCTTTGGTCTTCCCCGTTTGCGTTTAGGAGGATCTTCCGGCTTTTCAACAATACCAAGCCTCTCAAGGATCTTTTCAGTAGACTTCGTCGTCTTCACAAACTCCCAGGTACCATCCCCAAGAGTTTCAACCTTCTTAGCTGAGGCAAGGCGGCTCATGATGTCCTTATACGTCATCTCTGCAAAGAGTCCTGCATCTTCGAATTTCCTGATGATGCGTGAAGTCATGACCGAAGAAATGAAGTTTACAAACTCACTCCCATACACAGCGTAATCTGAATGGACCCTGGTGTCATCGAAGTCAGTGACGTTCTTGTAATACCGGAAACATTCTTCTATGAGCCATCTCTCATCATACATCTTGTAGATGGTACCGGGATCGGTATCGACATCAGATTCAAAGACAACGGTCCCGAAACGCTCATCGCTCTTGCTCAGATGGTCAGCATCAAAAGGTTTCCCCTTGTGATGTTTGAAGTAATCGGCTTCTTCTTTTGCCGCACGTTTACGATCATAGAATGCATACAGATAATAATCTCCAAGATCAGCCTTCTTGAATAGGATGTCTCTGTTCCTGTCATCAAGCATTCCCGTAAAAGCGTACATGTCATGAGATGCAATGCGTTTGTCGCTTCTTTTTATGGGATTCAGCCAATGGAGAGCAGGGGAAGCCTCGAAAGCTTCCTGGGCAGCTTTTTTCGGAAATCCTTTGTCTGCCATGACAATACCCTGTTTCAATCCATTCTCAGTGAGAAATCTCTGGTAACTGACACTGTCGAGTACATTGCCGGCAAAGACCTTGGAACAAATAGGTTCTCTGACATCTATGTCGTAGGCGAATACCACCGTGATGTCCATCGTGCCTTCAACACGAGCCTTTCGTGAGTAATGAGAAAGGGAATTCACCCTGCTGTTATCTTCTTTCAGCGTTCCGTCTATGGCAATATGATGCCCTGAGGTAAGAGAGTTGACCCGGTTCCTCATGAAAGAAACAATCAGTGAGTAGGATTTGCCCAGATCCTGCAGGAATGCCGATACGGTATTCCTGCTCAATGGAAGGGAAGGAAAGAGCATACTCACCCAGCTCATCTCATAATAATGGCTGAGTCTGGAACAGGGGACTCCTGGATAGCAGACTCTCAGCAGAGCCATCGAGTAGATCTTCATGGCATCTTTGGTAGAGTACACAGCATACAATTCATCAAGAAGAGATCTTGATACGGAATCAACAAGAACCACATCTGCATAATCTTTGAGTTCTATGGTTCTTTGGGCAACCGGTTCGCTGACCGGGACAAAGGCCCCATCGATGATGTGACCGATAGTATATCCGTTGACCGGAATGTTGCTTTCCCCTACCCGCTTACATCCTACACGCTCTACGACCGCGTACTGGAGAGGTCCGTTGCCACGTTTGACAACGATCGTATTTTTTGGTCTCCCTACACTTCTGATCTCTACAGGAATAGCCATGCAAAACCCGTCCTTATATAGTGTTTATTATACACATAAAAGGACTATATCTCAATAAAAATCAGGAGATGGACAACATATAACACGAAGAATTCGTACCAAGAAAGGTCGAAAGCTACGGGTTTTAGAGTGATTTTTATTCGGAAGATTGGAATTCTTGCCTGCTACACCTACATGGCGACCTGATTTGCAGGTTTATATAGTGTTGGATTCTGGGAAATCGTTAATCAAGGTAAAGCCTAAAATCCTGTGAGTTTGTCCTGTTGCTGAATTTCAGAACCACGCCATAATCAACATAGGGTTCGGTGTCTTGCAGAATAAGTCTTGCCTCGGCAACCTTTACGCTGTCTTGGAGGTACGCATCCTGGATTGAGAAAGCGGGTGCATCAATAATAGAAAGCAGATATTGTGTTTGCGTTACCAGTGGATTGTCATAGTAGATAGGAGGAGGAGCTGTCACGCCACCGACAAGGAACGGAACGCCCCTGGAGGGTAGTTTGTGGAAGGGTCGTCAACAGGAACATACTCGTATCGTAACTGTAAATTCGACCCCTCTGTGACTGTTTTTAATCTTAGGTAATAATGAAGCCATAAGAGGGACCTCATGATAATAAACGGGATTCAGTCAGACAATAATGTTGGTTACACAGTATATAAGGAAGCAAAGCTGGGTTGCCTTTCAGTATCCTCAGCCCCCAATTGCCTGCTTAGTAGTCTGGTTTCCAAACTTTCCCGGTCAGTACTTTCCGCCCCGGATGACATAGGGTTCTGTCCTCAAGGGGTCCGGCTTTGCAAAACTCAGGAGTGCTTTCTTTTCACTGATGTCCGAGAGGTCGATGTTCCAGGGCAGAAGCTTCTGCCAGTCCTCTTCGGTGGAACAGCTGGGAATCCTGTCCAGGATGGCCCAAAGGTAATCCATCTCGTTGATCTTATTAAGCTTCGCATTCTGGGCAAGCGTATACATCACACTGGAAACCTTTGCCCCACTATCGGTATTGGAAAAAAGCCAGTTGGACGCACCCATTGAAAATGGGCGGGTCAATTGCTCCGCGAGATTGTCATCTGGTGTTGCATGGAACTCACAAGGGTATGCGATGAGCTGGTCCCAGCGGTTGAGACAATAGTTGGTTGCCTTTTCAAGCTGGCTGCCCATAAGTGCACGAGCCTTTGCATCAGTAAGCCATTTCTTGATTTTCTTGAACACGGGAGTTGTCTGTACAATCCGCAATTCATTGAATTCGCCCTTGGTGATCAGCCCTTTCCCAAACAGTTCCCGCAGTTTTGACTCTATCTTGTATAGTTTGGAGATAAGGGTGACGACAGTCTTGCATTTCGACCTTGGGTTTGCTTTCAGCAGGCCGACAAAACCACGACGGGCATGAGCCTTATCTCAGAACTCGAGTAAGGCTCATTATCCCAGAAGTATACTTATCCGAGAAGATTCTCGTAAGGCTTCATAATAAAGCCATTTAGTTTAAATCTTCTCAGATAACCGCTGAGGTCCTTTCACTTGATGCTCAAGAAATCGGGTATCTTTTTCCCATTGGGGTCGGTTGCTTCCAATTTTCCTGAATTATGGGGAAACCATTTTTCATTCCACTCCTTTAGGTGTTTGTCTACAGTGTTCGCCGAAAGTTCGGCATAAATCTGAGTGCTCTGAAGTGATTTGTGACCAAGAAAATTCTTGATGACGACAATGGGAACCCCTGCCTCCAGCATATGGGAAGCAGTTGAATGCCTCATTGAGTGAGGTGGATAACTGGATTCCTTGAACAGAACAGGGTTCTCATCTTTTGCCTGGGGCACATATTTATCGAAGATGCCCTCAATGCAGGAGATGGTCATCTGCTCATGGGTCTGGCTCGAAAAAACATGCCGGTCCGGCTTGTCTCCTATTCGTCTGTGAGCAATGTATTTCTGCAGCGTTTTCCCACAGCTGTCAGGGATGCCGATCCGCCTCGCTTTCCCTCCTTTTCCCTTGAGCTTCAGTCTGGCACCTTTGGCAAGGAACTCCATATCACCTACAGTCAGATTACAGACTTCCTGTGCTCGGGCACCGCTTGCATACATAAAGCTAAGCAGCACCTTGTTGCGTAGACCGATTTCTGTATGCTCATCAGGCAAGCGAAGCAATAAGGAGATTTCTTGGGTGGTAAAAACTGACCGTGGCTTCTTTTGCCCTTTCTTCATGGGGATTTTTAGCACACCGGTTCTGAAAATTGAAGCGGCTGAAAGGTCCCTGTTCTGTGCATACGCAGAAAATGAAAGGATTGCCGATAACCTCTGGTTTTTGGTCGAGACGGTACAACCGCGGACTTTTTCAAGCCAGTCAAGAAACTCCAAGATAGTATCATAGTCAAGAAGATCGAAAGTAACCTTGTCTGCAGGTATCCCCTTTAGGGAATACATGAACTCAATCAACAGCCGAAAGGCATATTTATAGGAAGTAACCGTATTGGGACTTGCCCCGACAGAACAAGGCAGGTAGCTGGTGATAAAGTCATCCAGCAGTCTCAAGAACATTGAGGGTTCACTCATCGTAATTCACCTCCGGAAAGATCTGTGCGGTATATTCTCCAAACAGTTCCATTGCTTCTGGAAACATTTCACTACTGAATTTCAGGTATTTTTCTGTTTCTTGCAGACTGTCATGCCCAAGGTAAATGGAAAGGTAAGGAACAGTGTCGTCAATCCTACGCCCATCCTTTTCTGCATTGGCAAATGACTTGAATACAAAAACATGCCTCAGACAATGCAAGCAGGGTCCTCTTTGATTTTTTCCCCTCCCTGGCAAAGATATTTCTGCCTGTTCCAGAAGATTGTCAAACTTGTGCCGCGCATTTGCTGGAGTTACAGGTTCCAAAGGATTGTTAGTTGGAAACAGGTAGCTTTCAGGACAACCAACTATACCCATAGCCATGCAGTAGTGCTCCAGTATTTCAGTCAAGGAATGGTGCATGGGTACAAGCCTCTGTTTGTCCCCTTTTGTGCATTTGAGAGTCAGTACTCCTGCAATAAGATCGACATCCCCCATTTTCAAGGACAGCGTCTCCCCGAGGCGCAGTCCGCAACCACACATCAGCCTTAGAATCATGGGTTCTTCTACATGGATGAGCGTGTTCTTCTGTACCTGGCTGGTTTTTTCCAAAGCATCTGCATCATAAAAAAGCCTATCCAGCTCTGTTTCCGAGAAAATGTAGGGAACATAATCATCATGGACCTTCGGAATAGGGGGTATGTAGCTGTGAATACCATAACTGCATAGCTGATTCAAGAAAATTCTGATTACTATTACCTGATTGGCTATTGATCCGGTCTTTCCCGCAAGAGTGCGCACCCATCCAGCCAATTGTTCTTCTGTAAGATTCTTGTTGTCACAAGAGATTGTACAGAGGTATTCATCAAATCCCCGCAACATATGCTTGTCATGGCTGTAGGTGCTTTTACATTTTGAGGCCTTCCTCAGAGCCAAAAAGTTAGAGAGTTCGTCTCTCAAAACACTATTGAACTTAATCATAGGGATCCACCTCCTTGAAGAAATTCCTTGAAATTTCCGGAAGGTTCAGGCACTTCAATAGCACACTGGCGCAATATTTCAATATTCAGTTTTGCGTAATGCTTGATTGCATCCGGATCTGAATGCCCAAGGATTTTTATGACTGCCTCATAGGGAATCAAATCATTGACCATGGAGCTGGCAAGTGAAGAACGGAAGGTGTGGGGACCATGTTTCTTGCCTGTAATCTGTATACCGGCCTCACAAAAGTATCTGGAAGTTTCAAAGCGCAAGACAGAAGTAGTAATACCCTGATATGGTGCAAACTGTCGGATAAAAACTTTGCGGTCTACGGTATTTGGACGACCATTGCAGATGTAATCTTCTAAAGCCTCCTTAATCTCAGGCAGCAGGGGTAACTCATGACCAACTCCTGTCTTCTGTTGGGAAAAATACAACTTGTCATTTACATATATTAGATCATCAAGGGTGAGTCTCACTATATCACCAGATCTCATGCCCAGTCTTGTAGCCATGAGCAGCATAGCGTAATCTCGCTTTCCTATATGTGTAGAACGATTGATAACACCTAAAAGTCTCGAGATCTCATCCATAGTGTACGTGACAGGCACTTTGAAAGCTTGCTTGTAGTGTGGCACTAGAAGGGATAGGTCAGCTTCTGTGGTGCCAACGATAGCCAGAGACTTCAAGAAATCCCTGATAACTGCCCATGAATCTTTGTTTTTCACTCTTAGGCATGCCTTTGTTACTTGGGAAGCCTGCAGTTTCTGTATGCTGATACAACCCAGTTCGATGCAATCTTTGATAAAACACCTAAGAAACTGGTTCTTTTTCTTTATGCTGTTCTCTTTATTCCCATTTTCATAACACTTTGCATCAAAAGTTTTCAATGCCTGTTCATATCCCTCAGGTAACAGGTCAATATGTTTTTTACGTTGAACTACATATTCTTTACCCGAAGAGAAAGCATTCAACCTATTGATGACAGTAAGCAATGATCTCTGGTAACTAGTTTTAAAGTTGGATTTTCTGTAATACGATGCATAAAATTTTTTGCCGACATCCGGTGTGTAAGAATCGATATCTTGGTTTTTCATGTACAATTGTATTTGGCATAAAATCCTATGATATAATCTCAGTGTTGTTTGTTTGTACGATTTCTCCTTTTCTAAAAATCGTAGTAAACCCGAAAGTAACTCGTCAAAAGATACAGTTCCAATCTCTTTTTGATTCATGAAGCACCTCCATAATGGTTTGATTCCATTATACGGGCTTAAATTATCTGAGAAGATTTAAACTAAATGGCTTTATTATGAAGCCTTACGTGAATCTTCTCGGATAAGTATACTTCTGGGATAATGAGCCCAACATGCAAGCTTGGTGCAGTTCAGGTCATTCTTCTCATCGGCTACCGCTACATTGTAGGAGACCAGACCGTCTGTCATTAGCGTACCGCTGTAATTGGGCAGCAGGGCGGCAAGTACCTCGGCATTGCGCTTTACGTTGAAAGAGAACATGACCACGCGCCAGGAATCGCACGTGCCGACCTGGACAATTTCATAATTCTCGGTATCTGAGGCCTTCCCGTCAATATTCAAGACTCGATGCACAGTTTCGTCCATATTGATCAGGGGACAGGAAAGGAGGCTTTTCCGTAGCTGTTCTATCAGCGGGCCACACTTTGCTGACATAGTGAAAAGCCATTTTTTCATATTCTGTCGCGATATCGGGATCCCCATTCTCGTGAAGTACTGCTCCTGGCGGTTGAGAGGCATATGGTCCAGGTATTTCTTGGTGATTATCTCTGCAAGAATCTCGTTGCTTATCATCGAGCCCTTGAGGATCCTCTCTATCCGGGGATATACGACGACAGTATTGCTTTCGCCGTCCTCAGCCTCATAGTCTTCTTCTGGGCCGAAGACCGGGAAGATATGATTGTAGATGACAACCCTATGCTGCTTGCCAACCTTCGGTTCGATTCTTGTGCCGACCTGCACCATCCTCTTGCCCGTATTGGGGTCGATGGGTGCAATACAGTCGAGGGTATGATCCACATCAATGACAGGAGTGTCTGCAGGAAGCGTCGTAAGGTCATGCTCCTTGTGTGCCTTCCTTACCTTGGGGGTTGTCTGCGGCTCTTCGGAAACAGGGCTCTCGCTTTCATCCTGCTGGATCGGCTCCTCTTGGTTCTGTTTCCCAACCAGGTCGAGAAGCTCAACCTCATCAAAGAGGTTCTGGCAGTAGGCGTCGAGGGACCTCGACTTCTCGCTTGACTTGCCATACAGCTCGAGCTGGAACTTCTTGATCAGCTCGATGGCGTTCTGCAGCAACAGGGCCTTGTGATCCTGGGAAAGCTGCAGTTCGGCATTGGCGGCGGATAGCTTCTCGTTCTTCCTGACCACTGCCACATACTGGGCCTTGTAGGCATCGCGCTCCATCCTGAGCTTGAAATTCTCTTGGACCTGCTCTTTTTCTGCCGGTTTTCCGGAGGCGCTACCGCCATTGCCAACCATGCCCTATACTATCATATTACAATGAATTAGTACATAGGTTTTGCAAAATTAGGCCATCATTTTGAGGCTTTTTTCAGCTCAAGTCCCCATACAGTTCGGGCAGTTTTCTCCAGCAATCCTCACCGCTAAGGAACTGCCTTATCTGTGCCATGGTTATCTCCATGGCGGCCTTTTCGCTCTTCGGCCAGGCAAAGGTTCCCCTGCCATAGAGCTTCTTGTACAGGAGCCACCACCCGTTGCGGTCCCAGGTAAGGACCTTCACGCTCTTGCGGGTCTTGCCCGTAAACAGGAACATCCTCTTGGAAAGGGGATCCAGATCCATCTGCGCTATGACAATCTGGGACAGCTTTTGGGCCCCGCATCTCATGTCCACGCTTTGGGGGCATATGTAGTATTCATAGGCATCAAAATCAAAGAACATCCAGGGCCCCCAATGTGGTAAGCAACTGCACAAGCAGTGTAGGGGCGATGTCACCTGAAAGGTCTATGCTCGAGGCCCTCATCCTGATGCGGATCGCACCCTCAGCGACAGGAGATGCAGGTCTGGTATGTCCAGCCTTTTTGGTCACAGCCACCAGGGTGGGGGATTCTTTAGGTTTGGGACCAATATTGGCAACCATTACATTCCGGTCTTTACGCTTGCAGGCTTCATGGTGCCATTTGAGGCAATTTATCAGGTATTGCAGACCAATGCCCCGCTCCTGGGCATAGTCCTTGCGTGAATTGCTGCCTGTCTCGGCCCGCCATTGTTCGAAATCCTGGAGCAGGAGCAGCCTGCTCTGCCTCTCTTCTTTGTCTATTGCACTTCTCGTCATAATATCCTCCAACGATTATCATTGTCGGATATTGTTCACTTATATTGTAGGGGGCCCGAATTTACGCTTACCTCGTATCCCTGGTAGTGCCCGGAACTGTTGAGGGCTGTTGCGATTTGAAAATCACCGAAAGAACCATTGATAAACTCATAATAGGTACCGGTTATATCCACCGCCGGGATCTCACTGACAATGTAGAGGTCAATGGTGAACGGATTGATGTTAATATTTCCCCTTGTCTCATAGGTTAGGCTGTTGTCATAGTTGCCTGAGTCAAGCCATTTCCAATGCGTTGTACCTTTTAACGTGTACTTGCTTGCCATCCTGAAATAAAGAGGTTGGCTGGTGGGGTTGTTGTATATCTTGCCTTGAAACGTGAAATGTATTCCTGTGTTTATGGCGAAAAGGGTTGGGTCGAATAATTTTCCATCCGTCGAGGTGAATGTCAGGGACCCGAGATAGAGAACCATCCTCTCGTCGGAGTACAGTGGAGGGGTGAAACTGCGAGTGAATTCCAAGGAGTTTGTGGGTGTAACCGAATTTCTTGTAAGACATATTTCTACTAGAGAAACTTGGAATGACAAGAGCCAGGAATACATGTTGTCTCGGGTTGTTGAGGAAGAGATGGTAAAAGGTATGGTTGCTGAAGGAATTTAGATGCCTAATGATTCCAAGGGAATGATATTCACCGTAACAGTATCGCTATACTGACCTTGTGGTGCTTCTCCCAACTCTGGTCCGTCGTTGACCGAGACTGTGATATTCCTCTGTATAATACCGGTATTCTCTCCGCTAACGAAGAGGTTTCCCCATTCGATGAATGTTGAATGGGGTATTGGGTTCAGATCATAGTCGAAATAGAGTTGGTAGGGAATGCCGTGTTGGGTGAGATCGCCGTCAAGATGGAGCTTGAATCCCGCAGGGTCCTTGCTGGTGAATGCAATCTCAACGCCGTACTCCGTGTTTTCTTGAGCATTGGTAACTTTCAGCTGTACGGTTGCAATGACTGGACGGGTTCCGAGTATTGCCTGCTGTAGATCGAAATTCATGGGATTGTCGAGAATCTCAAATACGTACTGGTGTGTAAATGGAAATCCATCCCCCTCGAACGGGATATCTACCTCATCCCCTGGAGCTGGTGAAGTTGGGATGAAAGGGGCATCCAGAACAGTCCCAATCTCGTCAACACTTATAGGAATTACCGTGGTCTCCTCTTGTCCCTGTCCATCGGCAGAGACACCGAATGTGCCTATTGAGCTTTCATCGTCCAAGGAATAGATTACACCCGGAATGTAATAGTCATATTCCATATCTGCAGCAATGAGGACGATATAGGTACTCATGGAAGTCGTTTTCCCGGGGAAGATATTTCCACTGGAGGAGACCAGTTGCACGGTACTTCCAGTAATGGGGACAGCCTCCACAAACTCATCTTCTATAACTGTGATAGCCATCAGAGTAGCCGGAATGTTTTCAGCATAGGAGATGGTTCCATTTGCGTCCCTCACATACCCCTCGATTGCAACAGTGGGACTGACATTGATATTGATGAGAGAGGGATCGAAGAGGTTGTTTCCGTTTGTGCTTATGGTAAGTGTACCAAGCAGGGCACAAAGGTTTGAAGGAGTAATCCCTGTATCACTGATGGCAAATCCTGCTAAAGGTGTTGGTGGTCCATATTGAAACTGCAGAAAATCCGCAGTATCATAGGATGACGTAACAACAACGGGCTCATTCACAGCAGAGAGTCTGCTAAAACTGAGGATGAGTAGAATTGCAATAAGGACCCATCTTTTTTTCATACTGAAAGTGTAGAGGCAAGGTAGGGAACAGTCAAGATTAAACCATCTTGCCCATAACACATTATGACATAAGTGGATATCGGTTTTACCGCTTTATCTCGCCTGCCTGGATGCCAGCCGTTCCTTGAGCAGTCTCAGCTTGTCACTTACCTCATCACTGGAAAGCTGCTTGTTTGGGTCAACCTCATCAAACAGTTCCTTGGGAATCTCCTCGAGGAAACGTGAAGGGATGCTGGTTACCAGTTCGAATCCTCGCTTTCGCTTTTCACAGCTACTGATAATCAGAGCTCGTCTTGCCCGGGTAATTGCTACATAAAAGAGACGACGTTCCTCATCAAGACTGGCCGGGTTCTCTTCAATCGCCCTTGCATGGGGTATGTACTGATCTTCAACACCAGCAAGGTACACGGTATCAAACTCCAATCCCTTGGATGCGTGGATGGTCATCAAGGCAATCTTCCCCGCATCCTCTTCCTCTGGATTTTCCTTCCCTGCAAGACTAATCCTGTTCAGATAGTCGAAAATGGATGCATTCCTGTTCTCCTGATTTCGCTCCCACCGGGCGAGCATATCACAGAGCATGTTGACACCTTTCATTTTATACGCTGCAAAGGCTTCATTGTCGGGATGCTCATTTTCAATATATTGCTTATATCCTATCTCCTGTATCAAGGTCCTCAGTATCTGGTTCTTCTGGGTATGGGTATTGAACAGCTGGTAGTGATACTCTTCTATTAAATCTGCAAACCGCTTTAGGGTCCGCTTCATGGCTTCCTTTACTTGTCCATCGGTGGAAATACTCATCAGTGTTAGGGCGCTAAAAAGAGAGCACGTATGGTCATCAGCCACTTTGCGCATCTTCTCCAGCGTTGTCCTGCCAATACCTCTTCTTGGTGTGTTGATAATCCTGAGCAGGTTGATATCATCATCCTGGTTTGCAATCACCTTCAGATAGCTCACGATATCCCTGATCTCTTTTCTATCGAAGAAGCTCTGTCCACCGGTTACCTGTGTGGGAATACCCCGTTCTGTGAACTTTGTCTCCAGGATGGCTATTAAGCTATTGGTACGCACCAACACTCCGAAATCGCTGAAAGGACGATCTTCTTTCTTGTGGATCATGAGAATTTCATCTGCAATGGTTGCCGCCTCGTCCTCGTCATGGGCAGGGTGGATAAGACGGATGGAGGAGCCTTTGCCACTGTCAGTCCAGAGCTTTTTGTCCTTTCTCATCTGGTTGTTCACAATCAGGCGGTTTGCTGCCTCGAGAATATTCCCAGTAGAACGGTAGTTGCGCTCTAGCTTCACTTCCATCCGCTCAGGGAAATCGCGTTCAAACATCACCAGATTCTCATAGTTTGCCCCTCTCCAGCTATAGATACTCTGGTCATCATCGCCAACCACACAGAGATTGCGACTCTCTTGGGCAAGGAGCTCAACCATACGGTACTGGGAGAGGGAAGTATCCTGGAACTCATCAACTAGAATATGGCTGTAGCGTGCTCTGAGCTCATCAAGAATTTCAGGATGCTTGTCAAACAATTCCAGGGGTTTCATGATCAGATCATCAAAGTCGACAGCATTATATGCCTTGAGATGCTTCTCGTACTCATAATATAGGTTTCTGATCTTCTCAGAGGCATTAGGACCAAAGACCTTTCGCTTAGTCTTGATGTCACTGAACAGGGAAGAAAGTTCAAACAAGTCAAAACTCTCGACCACATAGTCGAGATTCTGTATGACTTCCTTCATCAATGCCTTACGGTCATTGGTATCATAGACAGTGAAATTATTCTTGAACCCCAAATGTTGGATGTACTGCTTGAGCACCCCCATACCGAAGGAGTGAAACGTGGTCGTGGTAAGTTTCTTCAAAGGCATGCCAGTGAGTGCACGTACGCGCTGGCCCATCTCCTTTGCTGCCTTATTGGTAAAGGTCAGTGCAAGGATGGCGTGTTCGTCGATTCCTTTCTCCAGCATATGGGCAATGCGGAAGGTAAGCATACGTGTTTTTCCACTACCGGCTCCGGCAATGACAAGCAAGGGACCGTGCAAGGTTGAAGCAGCTTTGCACTGCTCAGGGTTGAGCTCTTTTTCTAAATTGAATCGCATGGTTCCTCAGATTCGTTTTATGAATACCGAATCGATTCCGACCCCAAGGGCAACCAAGCTGGTAACGATCAGGCCGGAGACAATGACTCCGCCGAATACTGCCATCATGGTCTTGCGTTTGTCAAGGCCCAAAATCCAGGAACCAAGGGTTCCTGTCCATGCGCCGGTGATAGGCAAGGGTATTGCTACAAACAGGAGAATGCCCCAATAACCATACTTGTTGACCTTTGGGTAGACACGTCTTTGTGCTCTTGCAACAAAACGGTCGAAGAATGAGGCATACCACTTCCAGTGGGTATGAAATATCCTATGGAAGGTTGCCAGAAACGTGTATACGATTGGGGCTACCAAGGCATTGGTCAAGACACAGAGTGGGGTAGCAATAAAGAGGGAGACCCCGTTGAAATAGGCATAAGGAATGCCTCCGCGCAGTTCGCTGATAGGGAGAAGGGAGAGAAGAACACTGAAAAACAACGTGTAATTATTCATAGGAGCTTCCTCTAGGAGGGGATTTCTTCATCAACGAGTATCGCTGAGGCAGGGCAGATTTCATGGCAGCAGTAGCAGCGGATACAGACCTTGGGGTCGATGATGATACGTTTATCAACCATCGTCAAGGCTCCAGCGGGACAAATGTCAATGCATTTCCTGCATCTAATACACGGATCGACTAAAAAAACTGGTGCCTTTCGTTCCCTTTTTACATTCCAGTGAATGTACCGGCTGAAAATGGAGGGGATGCTCAAAGCAGGCAAGAAGCTGGTACGCTCCCGCATCATAATGCGTGCGTAGTCTTCCTGTATCAGATCTTCGGCAGAGAGAGCAGGGTAGGAGCTAGGCTTGTCCCCCAGACCTCTTCTGATCCCTTCTGAGACGATGGGGACGAGCATAGGATCATACCCCATGATCCGAGCTTGGGCATAATCCAAGGCTACGGCATCACAACTGGCAAGTAAGAGGCCAAGATGGCGAGAAATGCCGTTTGCAGGACCAGGGCCCTCCATTGCGATGATTCCGTCCATCAGGCTGAACGCAGGGTTTGCAATGGAAGCGATGCCCACCATCAGGGAAGCGAACTGTCTACGGGTAGGGAACAGCACATGGCAGGGACTCTTGTAGAGATTGGGCACCAATCCAAACAGATTTTTTACTGCTCCTGTGGCATACATCAGCTGATGTGTCTTGAATTTGGGAAGACTGAATACCATATCCACCTGAGAAAGCACCGCAGCAAGCGGTAACTTCTTGCGATGGGCATAGGGGATCGTGTAGGTCCTTGGTTGTTTCGTGAAGTCAATCCACTGAACACCTTCCTCTTCACACACTTGAAAGATGCCTGAAGCTTTCGGCTTGAAATTTGGTTTTTGCAATCCTGGTGAATCGCCAACCAATATCTCTTTTGCTCCTTGACGTTTAAGATGTCTGATCATACCCCGGAGAACAGCCGAATGTGTGGTTATACAATATTCTTCCTTTGCATCGCTGAGTATGTTTGGCTTGAGGAGGATACGCTTGTCCTTGACATTAGGCATTGCTCCCAGCTCGCAGGCCTTGGCAACCGCTTGATCGACCATCGCTTGTTCATATTGTTCACACCGTACAATAGCGACACTACTCATACATCTCTCCTGATCAGGCAAAAATAGAGTGGCCCCCGGCCCTCTCCTCGGTCTGGAAGAATGAGGGAGCCGTATTTTCTCTCTTCACTTCCCTCTTGGGTACTATCCATAATGGTGAATCTACCAACCCGTTTTTCGAACAACTTCTCAACAACCTGCTCGTTCTCCATTGGATTGATCGAGCAGGTACTGTACAGGATGTACCCTCCCTTCTTGACTGCTTCCAAGGCAGCAGCAAGCATGGCAAATTGGGTAATGGCAAGTCGCTTGGGCCGGGAGGGGCTCCACATTGCGAGGGCTTTTGGGTCATGCAGTACATGGCGCTCACTGGAACAGGGAGCATCGAGAAGGATTTTGTCATACCGATTCTGTTCATACAGCGACCAACGAGTCGCATCATGGGCAGTTATCTTGATGCACCTCTGGTCCTCTGCGCTGAGGTGATCCTTTACTACTTGTTTCAGTCTTGCCCTTCTTGCAGAAGAGCGGTCATTGGAAACGAGAAGGCCATCTCCATGCAGACTGGAAGCCAGTACCAGGGTTTTCCCTCCTGGTGCTGCACACATATCCAGTACGGTCTCCCCCCTCTCGACACCGAGCAGTTTTGCTGCAAGAACAGATGCTTCATCCAGGTAGTACGGTTGTATAAGGCCATCCGTGTACGTGATCGGCACCTTATCCTTTATCAAGGCTGCCTTCAGCGATTCCCAGCGTTCTTGGTAGATATCCTGGTAGTATGCACCAAACAGCGTCTCGCCATCTGCTTTGCCCTTCTGTTTTGCCATGGTCTGACTGTACCAATTTTTATCCCTCTTGTGAACCTTATGCTCTTGTGATATGCTCAGCCATGGCATATATAACTGCATTTCTCGAAGGCATTATCAGTTTTATCAGTCCCTGTATCCTTCCTATCCTTCCGCTGTACTTTTCGTATCTCGCCGGTGGTGTCGTAGAACAGGAACAAGGGAAGAACATACTCTTGAAAAACAGTATTGCCTTCATCATAGGGTTCACAATTCTCTTCGTGGCCCTTGGGGCTGCATCAACCACAATAGGGCAATTTCTACAGAGTCACCTGGATATGCTCAATCGCATCGGTGGTGTGTTGGTCATCCTCTTTGCACTGAACAATCTGGGATTTGTCCTGATTCCCGCATTGAACAACAACCACAAATTCCAGATGAAAGGCCTGCAGAATATGAATATTCCCAAGTCAATGCTCTTTGGCCTGGTATTTGCCTTGGGTTGGACTCCCTGTGTGGGGCCACTGCTTGGTAGCGCCCTGATGATGGCTGCCAATGCCGAGCTGGTAACCAAGGGTATGTTGACACTGTTCTTCTATGCAATGGGCCTTGGCGTTCCATTCCTGCTCTCTGCAATCCTGCTTGAACAGTTAGAGAGTGTCTTTGCTGCAATAAAAAAGCATTCCAAGCTTATCACGATAATCAGCGGTCTCTTCCTCCTGGCTTTCGGCATTGCCTTGATCCTGGGATTTAATCCGGCCGCACTATTTCTGTAGGAGTTTTTATGAAAAAAAATACCCGTACCCTGTTGATTACCTTGATTTCATTCATCGTAATCATTGTTGTCGCCTCAGTTGCTTACAATGCGTTAAAGGATACTAGTGCTCCGGCTGTCTCACTCACACCGAATCTCACGAATATCCCATCGGCCACCGAAAAGCCGGCCGTCCCTGAACCTTCTCTCGATGCAGCGGAAGAACTTCCTATGACCAACTCAGCTACTGCCGAAGACGAACAGGCAACTGTTCCTACCGAGGTAGCAACCGAGGAACCGGAGGCCACCTCTGTAGCGGAAGAGACTGTAGAGTCCCCTGCTGAAGAAGAGCCGAAGATGCCAGATATTCCGCTATTCACCCTCGGTGGAGAAGAAACCAGTTTTGATGCAGTGAGGCAGGGTAAGCCGACCATCATCAACTATTTTGCTTCCTGGTGTCCTCCCTGTAAACAGGAACTTCCACACTTCCAAGCAGCATATGACAAGTATGGTGATGAAATCAGCTTTATCTTCTTGAATGCTATGGATGGGCAACGAGAAACACTGGAAACTCTTACCAAATTCATGGAAGAATTTCCCTTCACCGGTCCTGTCTATACAGATGAAGGAATCTTCGCCTATATTTTCCAGACGAACAGCCTCCCGACAACGGTATTCTTCAATGCCGATGGCACCATAGCAAATGGCTATCTTGGATATGTCAACGAGACTACTTTGCAAGAGAATATTGACCGATTGCTCACACAAAAGTAAGCATATAGCCTACATAAAACAGAGCGCTTCCCCCGATACAGAATAGATGCCAAATGGCATGGTAGTGGGGGAGGCGTTTACTTGCGTAAAAAATTACCCCGATACTGTAGGTCAACCCTGCTGCGATAATCCATTGTATCAAGCTAGAAGGGATAAAGGGGACGATATCCTTCCAGAAGAACACAATCAACCAGCCCATGGCGAGATAGAGCAGGACATGCAATACCTTGGCTTTCCCCCAGAAGATTAGGGTGAGAATGATTCCAATGACCGCTATTGCCCACACCAAGATGGTGATTCTGTAGGCAACCGGGGTAGCGATGTACATCATCATCGGGGTATAGGTACCGGCAATCAGTAAATAGATATTGCTATGGTCCAATATCCTGCAAAACCGTTTCCCATTTCCGTGAGGAAGAAAATGATAGAGGGCGGAGGAACTATAGAGCAAAAGCATAGTGAAACCCCAGATGAGCATACCCACCTGGAGAGATCGACTGGAAATAAGAGGAAGCTTGAAAAGGATAGAAAGCAAGGCGATGAGAGCAAGAACGGCTCCTATCACATGGGTAATTGCATTTTCCTTCTCTGCCTTCGGGTCGTCGTAGTTATGAAGGGTTATATGTGCTTCAAGCCAAGCATTGAGACGTTGCATTGTTGATGCCTCCTGTTGCAAGACACCTTAGCGAAGGCAACGCGTTAAAGCAATGGTAGATGTATGCTTTTAGTATACTAGTAGATATCTATTAGAAGCAAAAACAGGGCTCTGATGCCCTATTTTTAAAGAATGTGCTCCAAAAATTGCTTTGTTCGATCACTCTTTGGATGGGAGAAAACCTCATCGGGCGTACCAACTTCAACAATTCTCCCGTCATCCATGAAGACAACCTTTGAAGCAGCTGCCTTTGCAAATCCCATCTCGTGAGTTACCAGGAGCATAGTCATGCCACTTTTCGCAAGTTTGAGCATTACATCCAGTACCTCTTTAATCATCTCTGGGTCAAGGGCACTGGTAGGTTCATCGAAGAGCATTACCTTCGGCTCCATCGCCAGTGCACGGGCAATAGCGACACGCTGTTGCTGTCCACCAGAAAGCTGCGGTGGATGTACATCTGCCTTTTCCTCAAGTCCTACAAGCTTCAAGAGATCCATGGCATTCTCTGCTGCCTTCTTCTGTGAAATTTTTCTCACTTTCACGGGAGCAAGAGTAATGTTCTCCATGACCGTCAAATGGGGGAAAAGATTGAAGGACTGGAATACCATTCCCACTTCTTCACGTATTTTCCGTAAATCTACATGCGGGTTTGTTACTTCATCTTCATCAATGAAAATTTTACCGTCACTAGGATTTTCCAATTTATTGACACTTCTGAGCAACGTGGATTTTCCACTACCGGACGGTCCAATGATTACCACAACCTCACCGTTCTCCACGGTCAGATCAGCATGTTTGACAGCGTGTACCAAGGTCTTGTTCGCTGTTATATAATCTTTTGAGAGATCTTCAATACGTATTCTAGCCATTCTTATGCAACCTTTCCTCCAAGAGGCCCACCAAGCGGGAGAGCAGGAGGGTGATAATGAGGTATATGAGCGCAACAACCAGCATGGTTTCCAGGGATAGGAAGGTCCTGCTGATATACTCCCTTCCTTTTCTCAGGATATCGCTGAGCGCGATGGCGGATACCAAGGATGAGTCCTTGAGCATCGAGATGAACTCATTCCCAATTGCTGGGAGAATTACCTTCACCGTCTGGGGAAGAATAACATACCTGAATGCTTGGGACCTGCTCAGTCCCAATGCAATTGCTGCTTCCATTTGCCCCTTGGGGATAGCCTGGATACCTGCTCTTACAATTTCTCCCATGTAGGCACCGAAACAGATGGATAGTGCAACAACCGCTGCAACCATGCCCTGGATTCTGAAGAACCGTCCCATCGCATAATAAATGAAGATCAACTGGACAAGGAGGGGAATACCCCGGATCAGCTCTACATAGACTCCGCTGAGCATATTGACCCAACGGCGTTTACTTACCGAACCAAGACCTGTGGCCGTTCCGATCACCAACGCTCCCAGGATGGCAAAAATGGTAGCCTGAAAGGTAACCGGAGTTCCCTTGATGGTTACCATGAAGATATCACGATAGGGTTGGGGTTTGAACATGACCAAGCTTGTGAGCAGGATGATGGCACTGAAGAAGGTAATTCTCCATGAGTTCAATACATGTCCATCATCCTTACGGGGGATGAGTACCCCATCGGTCATCTGGATGGTAAGAGCCCTTTTTTTCTGTGCAGTCAGATCAACTGAGACCACCTGATCCCGAACCTTCTGCATCTTTGCTGTTTCATTATCAAATGGTTGTTTTTCCATATATTCTCACATTCTACTGATATAAGGGAAGTACTACATAATTATGCATGTAAAGTCAAGCAACTATGTATAATTATTCATATAATCCCAGTAAACAGTACAGCCGCCTTCCGGCGGCTGCGGGTCAAGGAACGAGTTTTGTTTAGATGATGCCCCATTTCTTTTTCAGAGCATCCATCGTCCCATTCTCTTCCATGGTCTTCAATCCGTTGTTTACTAGGTTCATGACCTCAGTGTTTCCCTTCAGTGCAGCAATAGCTATAGGTTCAGGTTCTCCCAAATCGCTGGCACTACCGGTGATCTTGAGCTTGCTGGCATAGTTTTCATTGGTCATGACATAGTCACTTGCAATAACGGAATCGGTCACCACTGCATCAAGATTACCGTTGAGCATGTCTTCAATAGCAAAGCCTACCTCATCATATGCCTTGATGTTGACACTGAAGTCATTACGACTCTTGTCAAAATCATCAAGGAAGATATGACCGGTTGTTCCCAGCTGCACACCGACAGTCTTGTTGTTCAGACTAGCAGTATTGGATAAGCTTGTATTGGAAACAGGGGCAAGAATTGCCTGTGTTACTACAAGGATTGGGGTAGAGAAATCCATGATGGCCTTTCTCTCTTCGGTAACGGATACACCACTGGCAACCGCATCGTAGGCTCCGTTTGCCAGACCGGCAAAGATTCCTTCCCAGGCAACATTGACGATACTAATGTCAACGTTGTTTATCTTGGCAATCTCATTGACCAGATCAATCTCAAATCCAACGATATCCCCATTCTCATCAACAAATTCAAGCGGGGGCCATGCACAGTTTGCTGCAAAGACATAGGATTTTTTCCCAGTTTCAGCCTGAGCCTGTCCGAAGACCAAGGCAGAGGATACTACAAGTAACAAGGAAGCTACAACAAGTATTTTTTTCATGATAATCTCCTTACTTTCTGATATACGAATAATGCATAGATATACAAAATATGTCAACTAAATTAGAATAAATATGCATAAAGAGAAAGAGAAGATGCAAAAAAAGGGGCCTAAGCCCCCTGTTCTTTGATGAAATTTGTTTACAGTAGATTCCACTTTTCCTTCAATGCATTGAAAGATCCATCAGCCTCTGCCTTTGCAAGCCCCTCGTTGATGAGGTCCAGGAGCTCCTGATTGTCCTTTTGTACTGCGATTGCGATATCTTCCTGGGTGAACGGCTCTCCTGCAACTACAAGGCGGGAACTGTAGTTTTCATTGGAAAGTACAAAATCGCTGGCAATCAAGGAGTCACAGACTGCTGCATCTATATTCCCATTGAGCATATCCTCTATGGCGAGGCCGATTTCATCATAGGCGCGTCTTTCCACAGGGTATGCTTCCAACGCAAAGTCACCAGTGGTTCCAATCTGGACTCCGATTTTCTTCCCTTCCAGATCCTCAATCCCCTTGATATTGCCTGCATCTTCATTGCGAATGATAACTACCTGACCAGCAGAGAGGATAGGGGAGGAGAAAGCCATGGTAGCTTTCCTCTCTTCTGTTACGGTCACACCGCTGGCAACCCCATCATAGGCACCATTGGCAAGGCCAGCAAAAATGGTATCCCATGGGACGTTCTTCACCGACATGGCAACGCCGACTTTCTCTCCAATGAGTGGAATCAATTCAACTTCAAATCCGGCCAAGGTGCCGTCTTCAACAAACTCCAGTGGAGGCCAAGTTGCATCAGTTGCAAATACATAGCCATCTTTTGCCTCTTCTTTCTTGCAGCCGGTAAGTACAAGAGCAAATACCAGTAGTACCAACAGTGCTGCTGTCATGGTTTTTTTCATGTTGTTTCCTTATGTTGTGATACACGTGTAATGTACTATTCTGGGTATTGATAATGGGCAACTTTGTTAGAACTGTCAATGACCCATGATCTGGTAGGTTGCACTCAAACCGATGATGAGTCCCAGCAAGAATCCTCCAAATACCTGGCTGAAGGAGTGTCCGAGCATGGTTTTCAGGTTTTCAGGGGTGAACTGCCCTTCTTTATGAATGTCACTGAGGATTCTGCTCCACTCGTTGATGACCTCCGCCTGTTTTCCTGCTGCCCTACGGATACCCATTGCATCGTGAATGACGACTGCGGCGAACGTTGCTGCTATGGCAAAATCGACCGTCCCGATACCTTCAGTTAGTGCAATCGAAGTAACAAGGGCGATGACCCCTGCAGTATGACTTGAAGGCATGCCACCAGTGCTGAAGAGCATGTGCCAAACAAACTTTCGCTCAAAGATTGCATTAATAAATGGTTTGAGTAATTGTGCAGTAAAGAAAGTGATTGCAACCGAGACAAATGGGGCATTATCCAACAAAGCATTGTTCATGCCCAACAGCGTAGCTTTTTTCCCCTGCTTGCGCAAGATTCCATCTTGTTCTAGAGTTGCACTCAACAATATCTTTGGAGATGTCATGTACGTTTCACCGCAGAAAAGCGATGCTATTCAATTCTGGGTGCTCAATGTTGCCTCATTCTTTGGCCAGTTATCGATAGCCATGGTGAATCTTGCTCTGGTGTATCATCTACGCAGAGCCTTTTTTCTTGGAGCGGATCAAATCGGGGTTGCTGCATCCATCACTACTGCAACGTATCTAGTATTTTGCTTGCTCGGAGGAAGATTCACGGTCCATTTCCGTCCACGCCATCTTGTGGAGACCTCTCTTATCGGTATGGCATTGGCAGTGCTGCTCTTTGTATCCACCAAAACGCTTTCTATTGCTTACATAGCATTGGTCTTCTACGGGGCTTTCATGAGTTTGCTCTGGCCTCAGATAGAGGGTTGGTTCTCAAGAGGGAAGGAAGGAGTCCAGCTGAATCATGTAGCCAACGCCTTCAACTTTTCCTGGTCTTTCGGGGTTGGTATATCCAGTTATATTGCGGGTATTCTGGTGGAAGTATCCACAACCACTCCTTTCTATGTTGCCATCCTCATGTTCTTTCTTGTATTTCTTCTAGTAGCAATCACCAGTGCTCTGGTCCCTGGGATCAGGGCAGTGCAGAGTGAACATGCTGACAACAAAGAAAATATGCGAGAGGATGCGAGCACTCCTTTGCGCTTCTATGCCTGGGTAGGCATCATATCACTCTATAGCGGCATGAGTGTCATCCTTACCATTTTCCCTCTCTACGCCCAGGATGTCCTGAAGATCAGTGAAAGCCAGACAGGCTTGCTCTTGCTTGTTCGCGGGGTTGCTACCTGTCTCAGTTTCCTGGCTTTGGGAAAGTTGGAGTTCTGGCACTTCAAGAAGCGATACATATTCATGGTGCAGTTGCTCTTTGGGGTGCTCTGTCTGATAGCGATGGGATTCTCTTCCCCGCTTCCCTTTGCATTCTTCTTCTTGTTTTTCGGGATTCTCTTTGCATTTGCCTACGACCAAAGCATGTTTCATGGAGCGAGCGGCAGTGTGAACCGATCTGGGAGAATGATCATCCATGAGGTACTACTTACATTCGGAACCATTCTTGGTGCAGTAGTGGGAGGGAGCATCTATGAGCAGCTCTCCTTCTCCAAAGTATTGCTTGTCATTGGCACAGCGGCCATTGTCCTGGTACTGGGTGAGTTGTTTGTTGCTTCCTTTATTGAAAGCACCAGGAAACACGGAAAGTAGTTTTACACACAATACTGAATTCGTATACAATAGAGTTAATGACGCCAAAAGGAGCCCACTATGAGCAAGACCTTGACTGAGAAAATACTCGCTTCCCACCTTGAGGAGGGAACACTGGGAAATGGAAACCCCATCGGGATCCATATTGACCAAACGCTTACCCAGGATGCCACCGGAACGATGGCCTATCTGCAATTTGAAGCAATGGGTTTGGATCGCGTCCAGAACGAGCTCGCTGTGAGCTATGTAGATCATAATACCATCCAAGTTGGATTTGAAAACGCAGATGACCATCACTATCTCCAGACTGTTGCCGCTGCCAAGGGTGTGGTATTCTCCCGCCCGGGAAATGGAATCTGTCACCAAGTGCATCTTGAACGATTTGGAAAACCTGGAAAGACACTGCTTGGCAGTGATAGCCATACTCCTACCGGTGGTGGAATTGGGATGATTGCCATCGGAGCAGGAGGGCTTGATGTTGCCGTGGCCATGGCCGGCCAACCCTTCCACCTGATCAGCCCGAAAGTGATCGAAATCCGTCTCCATGGGAAACTTCGCCCTTGGGTCTCCGCAAAGGATGTCATCCTGACAGTGCTCGAGCGCTTCGGGGTAAAAGGTAATGTAAACTGCATCTTTGAATACACCGGTGAAGGGGTCCAGACGTTGGATGTCCCAGAGCGATCGACCATCTGTAACATGGGTGCTGAATGTGGGGTCACCACGAGCATATTCCCTTCTGACGAGAAGACACGTGCATTCTTGAAGGCCCAGGGAAGGGAAGAAGACTGGATAGAGCTCAGGGCAGACGAAGGTGCGGTCTATGATGACCTGTTTGAAATTGACCTGTCAGCCATGGAGCCCAAGGTAGCCTGTCCTCACTCTCCAGGAAATGTTGTCACAGTGGCATCCCTTTCAGGTAAGCGGGTTGAGCAAGTGCTCATCGGTTCCTGCACCAACTCAAGCTATGCTGATATGAAAAAAGTCGCTGATATCCTTGATGGCCATACCATCGCGGAACATGTAAGTCTTGGCATAGCTCCAGGAAGCCGTGAGGTGCTCCTCATGCTCAGTCAGGATGGTTCCCTTGCGAAGATGATCGCCAGTGGTGCCCGTATTCTTGAAAGCGCCTGTGGGTTCTGCATCGGCAACCATCAGAGTCCTGGAACAGACGGAGTATCGCTTAGGACCAGCAATCGTAACTTTGAGGGACGCAGCGGAACCAAGAGTGGCCAGGTCTATCTGGTCAGTCCTGAAACTGCCGCACTCAGTGCCTTGAGCGGCCAGTTCACCGACCCGCTTTCTTCCCATGGCATTGCCTTCCCGAAGGTAGTGCAGCCTGAGCAGTTCCTGATTGATGACTCCATGTTCATCTTTCCTCCCGAGAATGGCAGCGATGTTGAGATCTTCCGTGGCCCCAATATAGGTGATCCACCGAAGAACACTCCTCTAAAGGACGACTTGGACGGGTTTGTGACGATTAAGGTGGGGGATAAGATCACAACCGACCACATCATGCCCGCTGGAGCCAGACTCAAGTACCGTTCCAACATCCCTGTATACTCCAAATTCGTCTTTGAACCTGTGGATGAGCATTTCAGTGAACGTTGTGTGGAGAATCAGGACCGAGGAAAGGACAACTTCATCGTAGCTGGTGCCTCCTATGGTCAGGGATCGAGCCGGGAACATGCCGCAATCTGCCCGATGTATTTGGGTGTTAAAGCAGTGATTGCCGTTTCCATCGAACGTATTCACCAGAACAACTTATGCAACTTCGGTATTGTTCCCCTGACCTTTGAGAAGGAAGAGGACTATACTCGGTTTGACCAAAACGATGAACTGGTCATCGAAAACATAGCCGAGCAGATCAAGGGTGACAGGGTTGTGCTGAAGAACAAGACAAAAAGCCGGGAGATCACCCTGCGATGTGATATCACCGAAGGCCAGAGAGCAATGCTCATCAGTGGTGGCCTGCTGAATATACTCAAGGAGAAAGCTTGATGGAAATGGCAATACGCATGAAAGATGGAGTCTTGCAGGTTCCTCCCAGCGTCATCATTCCCTACATTGAGGGAGATGGGGTAGGAGAAGAGATTACCTCTGTAATGAAGAGCGTTGTCGAAGCGGCAGTGAAGAAAGCCTATGGAGATACAAAGCATATAACCTGGAAGGAGATATTTGCAGGAGGAAAGGCGAAGGAAATAACCGGGACCTACCTGCCTGAGGAGACCCTCGAGGCTATCAAGCAGTACAAGGTGGCTATCAAGGGACCCTTGACCACCCCTGTAGGCAAGGGAATCCGATCCTTGAATGTCACCCTGAGGCAAACCCTTGACCTGTATGTCTGCCTACGTCCGGTTTCCTACTACCAGGGAGTTCCCTCCCCGGTCAAGCATCCAGAGAACGTTGACATGGTGGTCTTCCGTGAGAATACGGAAGATATCTATGCCGGTATTGAATGGGAGTCGGGTAGTGAGGAGGTTGGGAAAGTCATTGCATTCCTCTCTAAGGAGATGCAAGTGAACAAGATTCGTTTTCCTGAAAGCAGTGCAATTGGCATCAAGCCGGTCTCTGTTGAGGGAAGCGAGCGTTTGATCCGCAGTGCAATTTCCTATGCTTTGGAGCACAAACGACGTAATGTCACATTGGTGCATAAAGGGAACATCATGAAATTCACCGAAGGTGGATTCAGAAAGTGGGGGTATGAACTCGCAAAACGCGAGTTTGGTGCCATGGAAGACGAGCGTGGAACGGTGAAGATTGAAAGGGAAGGGCAAGAACCGTTGGTCATTCAGGACTGCATCTGCGATGCCTTCCTGCAGAACATCCTGCTCAAACCTGAATCGTATGACGTCATCGCTACCTTGAATCTCAATGGTGATTACGTTTCTGATGCTCTAGCAGCTGAGGTTGGTGGCATCGGTATTGCCCCTGGAGCCAATATCAACTATGAAAGTGGCTTTGCAATCTTTGAAGCCACCCATGGGACCGCCCCTGATATTGCTGGGAAAAACATCGTGAATCCACTCTCCCTCGTACTATCAGCACAAATGATGCTCTCCTACCTTGGGTGGGTTGAAGCTGCTCAGCTGATTACCGAGGTTGTCCAGAAGGCAATCAGTGACGGAATCGTTACCACTGACTTTGCCCATTTGATGGAAGCTGAAGGCAATGCCTGTACAACGTTGGGAACCAAGGAATTTGGTTCTTATCTGGTCTCACTGCTCTAGAGGAAACTCAGAAAAATCGGATGGATTCACGCCTTGCAGGTATCCAGATAGATATCGGGTGAAGGCTTACTTTCTGGAGCGAGTGCCGGGAAAGCAAGGTGAGATACTCCGTCCCTTGGGGCGGAAAAGGAGGCAACGCCTCCTGAGTCCAGGGCTTGCCCTGGGGTATTGATACCTTTCATTAGGCACAAAGAAATGACACCCATGCCTACCGATGCTACTCGGTGTTACAAAATAGGGTGCCATTGAAATTGAAGATCAATACCTGTCACCGGTCCTCAAGCGGTACCACCTTGCGTACATGTGGACCGGAGTATGCCTGACGTGGCCGACCAATCTTCTGGTACGGGTCATGTCTCCATTCAAGCCAGTGGGCGATCCATCCAGGGAGTCTCCCCATGGCAAAAAGGACCGTGAACATTGATTCGGGAATTCCGATTGCGTGGAAGATGATTCCCGTATAGAAATCTACATTGGGATAGAGGTTGCGTTCGATGAAGTATGGATCACTGAGAGCAACCTGTTCCAGCTCCATTGCAATCTGTAGGAGCGGGTCGCTCTGGCTGTCGGCACCAAGTACTTGCTGGCTGAGCTGTTTTGCTATCCTTGCCCTCGGGTCATAGGTCTTATACACCCTGTGTCCGAATCCAGAGAGCCTGAAGGGGTTCTCCTTGTCCTTCGCCATCTCAATCACCTGTTCAATACTGAGTCCTTCATTGTGGATCTTCAACAGCATCTGCATGACCGCTTGGTTGGCTCCACCATGTTTGCTCCCCCAAAGTGCACAGCAACCTGCAGCAACCGATGCATAGAGATTCGCCCCACTGCTACCAACAAGACGAACCGCACTGGTAGAGCAGTTCTGTTCGTGGTCAGCATGGAGAATCAGGAGTATATTCAGTGCCTTTGCGTGCAATGGATCAGGAATATAAGCATTCACCGGTGTATGGAACATCATATTCAGGAAGTTCTCACAGTAGGAATACTTGTAGGAAGGATCGACGAAGTCGAGTCCATTCATCTGCCGATAACTGAAAGCAGCGATGGTTCTCATCTTGGAGAGAAGTCTGCTTACCGTGAGGTCGACATTTTCTTCTGGATCAGCATCCTCCAACTCGGGGTAGAACGCAGAAAGCGATGCAACCATTGCAGAGAGAATCGACATAGGATGTGCTTCCTGGGGAAAGGCACGGAAAAAATTCCTCATGTCGACATGCAGCAGGGAGTGCCGGTTGAGCATGTCTGCGTAGGTATGCCGTTGTGCAAGGGTAGGGAGTTCGCCTTTGATCAAGAGGTGGGCAACCTCAACGAAGTCACAGTTTTCAACCAGATCTTCAATATCATACCCGCGATACCGGAGGATTCCCTGCTCTCCATCAACAAAGCAGATGTTGCTCATGCAGGACCCTGTATTCGCAAAGCCTGGATCATACGTGATGTAACCAGTGTCCTTGCGTAGGGATGTTATGTCAATTGACTTTCCTCCCATGTTGTCCGTGATGACAGTAAAATCGAATTCGTTGTCCTCGAGGACCAGTTTTGCTGCCTTTTCTTTGATATCCATTGCATAGCCTCCTCTAGGGGTTCTTTTCATGTATGTTGTTTGAACAGGTGGGTGAAATGTATCCTAGATTGGTCCTTTTGGAAATATATCACCCATATATTCTTTGCTTTTCATTCCTATCGGTAATGGTTATACTAGTATGTATCGATCCGAGGAGATGCCCCATGGATGAATTTGTATTGCCATTGGATGAGGAAATTGTCGATATTGCAGACTTTTTTAAGGTCTTTGGAGACCCCACCCGATTGAAAATCCTGTTCCTGCTTGAGCAAGGGGAGCGAGGGGTTAATGCAATCAGTGAAGAACTGAAGATGCAACAGAGTACCATCAGTCAACAACTCAAACTTCTTAGGGCCCGTCGTCTGGTGCGTTTCAGGAAGGACGGTCGTAATGTTCTCTACCGTCTCAATGATGAACACATCCATGACATCCTTGCCATGGGAATTGAGCATTACCAGGAATTGCTCTGACTAGTACCGCTCTGATGTGGTTTGTGCATAGTCACCAAACAGAGCTAAACACATCTCCCGTTCCGATTGGGTAAGGTCAATGACCTCGTGGTCCTTACATCCCTCCTGTATGTACCGATAGATGTAATCATCTCTAAACCCGATTGCCTCGGCGTCCTCAGGTGTGCACCCATAATACACTTCCTTGATATTTGCCCAGATACTTGCAGAGAGGCACATGGGGCAAGGGTAACAGGTCGTGTAGAGAATGCAACCGGTGAGGTCATGGGTTTCTTTTTTTTTGCACGCTTCACGAATGGCATTTATTTCTGCATGCGAAGTGGGGTCATGTTCCGTCAACACAGTGTTTGAGGCAACATAGACGGAACCATCCTTCGTGTCCACGACCACGGCACCAAAAGGGCCTCCTTCTTTGTTGTTCATGGTCTTTCGGGCTTGGTCTATTGCCAAACGCAAATACGCTTTCGCATCCATAATGATTTCTCTCCGCTCTCCACTATAGCATATCTTTCCTTTTAGGCAAAATACCGCCTTTAGGCTTTAAAGGCGGTACACAGGAAAGTCTTATCCACGCATTGAGCTGGCAATCAAGCGGATTGCATTGATATTGATGAATCCCTTGCAATCAACCGGCTGGTAACCACCGGCCTTGTCCATGCTTCCCAACTCCTCATCGTAGAGTGAGAAAGGGCTTTCTACACCAGCAAAGATGATATTGCCCTTATACAGTGCAACCTTGCTGGTACCCGTGACATGTTTCTGCCCTACCGTGAAGGCAGCGCGGAGCATCTCAAACTCAGGAGCCCCCCAGTACCCGTTGTAAATCAGCTCGGCGTACTTCGGCATCAGGCTGTCTCTCAGATGCATTGCTTCTTTGTCCATTGTGATGCCTTCAAGATTGTGATGAGCTTTCCAGAGGATTTCGCATCCTGGTGTCTCGTAGACACCGCGACTCTTGATGCCGATGAAACGATTTTCAACCATGTCCACCCGTCCGATAGCATTGTCATGACCCATCTTGTTGAGATACAGAATTAGTTGAAGTGGGTCGGTGACGACCGTTTGGTCGTTCTCATTTTTTACCGAGACAGGGATTCCATTTTCAAAGGTGAAGGTAAGAAGCGTTTCTTCATCCTTGGCTTCCTTCGGACTGAGGGTAAGGCTGTACACATCATCATCTGCGCGAAGGGAAGGATCTTCCAGGATACCAGCCTCGTGGCTGATGTGAATGAGGTTCTCATCCTCACTATAGGGTTTCTTGGTGGATGCCTTGATGGGGATGCCATACTGCTTTGCATATGCAATCATATCGCTTCTTCCCTCGAACTGACTCAGCCATTCAGGATCTTTCCAGGGGCTTATGATCTTCACCTCAGGCATATGCATATAGTAACCGAACTCAAAGCGGACCTGGTCATTTCCCTTTCCTGTTGCTCCATGGGCAACATAGACAGTTCCTTCCTTTCGGGCGATTTCAATCTGGCGTTTTGCGATGATCGGACGGGCAAGGGAGGTCCCCAGCATATAGGTCCCTTCATAGATTGTATTGGCCTGGAGGGCAGGGAAGATGTAGTCAGTGACCAATTCCTCTCTAAGGTCTTCCACATACACGTTTGATGCACCAGTGGCCAAAGCCTTCTTTTCAATGGCTACAAAATCTTCATTTTGTCCGACATTTGCAACATAGGCGATTACATCGAATCCTTTGTTGACGAGCCATTTCAGGATCACCGAGGTATCAAGTCCGCCACTGTATGCCAGAATGATTTTTTCCTTATTCATATTCTTTCTCCCTGTTCGGTTTTGTATTCTGCCGCCAGTGTATAAATTCTATTGTAGAATGGCAAGAGGTTTATGCATAAATATTCGTAAAAAAGCTGTAATATGCAATTAAAATCGAATAATTCACGATTTATTATGAATTAATATTCATGAATACTAATTCGAAAATATTCGAAATAGTTATTGCAAAATCCCCCCTTCCACTCTATACTGCAGTGGAGGTAGACAAATGCTGATATGTGATCAACTAACCAAGCGATATGGCAACCAACAACGGAATGCCGTCGATGCATTGACACTCTCCATCGAACCAGGGCAGATATTTGGTTTTCTAGGTCCTAATGGGGCAGGGAAGAGCACAACCATCAAGATGATCACCGGATTGCTCAAACCCGATTCCGGTTCCCTCAGCTTCATGGGATACTCGCTGTATTCTGACCCTGTTTCCTACAAGCGATTAATAGGGTATGTACCAGATGAACCGCTTTTTTATGAGCGAATGAGTGGCTATGAGCATCTCTCCTTCATTGCAGATCTCTATGGGGTTGGCAGAGAGGAGCGAAAGCAACGTATCGAGGAGCTTGGTGAGCGATTGTTGCTGAAAAATGCCCTGAAGGATGAAATTTCTTCCTACTCCCATGGTATGAAACAGAAACTTTCGATCATTTCTGCGTTGTTGCCCTCTCCGAAACTGCTCATCCTTGATGAACCCATGGTGGGATTGGATCCAAAAGCTGCCTTTATTCTAAAGACACTCTTAGTTGAGTACGCAGGATCAGGGAATACCGTTTTTTTCTCTACCCATGTATTGGAGGTTGCCCAGCAACTTTGTAGTAGCCTGGGGATCATCAAGGAGGGAACGTTGTTGTACAACGGAACCCTGAAGGATTTGCAATTGCGCAAACAGGAACTTGATGCAACCTTGGAAGCACTGTTCCTTGAATTGACTGAGAGCGGGGAGTAAGGACCATGAACATGCGTGTCGTTTTCCTGTTGGTTCGTGCCTTCTTCTCAGGGACTAAACCGATCAAGGATTTCTTCGAACGAATCAGTACCTCCCGTTCTCGCATCATCAGTATGGTGTCCAGTTTTTTGATAGTTCTGGTTTTTGTGTATCTGGGTATCATATTAGGAGTAAATTATTATAGCTATCAGACCCTTGGTCTGCTCTTGGGGTATCCGTATCTTGGGCTTGTCCTTGCCGCTCTCTTAGGGTTTGCTTTCCAATTGTTTTATAGTTTGGCCAGTGGTACCAGCCTGCTTTACGGAGCAAAGGATATTTTGTTGGTGGGATCATTGGCTGTACGTCACACCGAGTTGGGTGCGAGCAGACTGCTGATCGCTTATCTTCTGCAAGCTCCCCTGTATTGGTTTGTCACGTTGCCCTCCCTTATTGTGGGCCTTTGGATTGACGGATTTTCCTTGGTTTACCTGTTTGGCGGGTTGCTTTTCCTCCTGGTGGGGCCGTTGTTTGCCCTCTCCCTTTCGGTACTGTTTTCCATGGTACTGGTCAGATTAACCAAGGGGAAAAACCATAAGATGGCTGAGGAACTGGTGAGTGCAGTATCCTTGGTGCTCTTGATTCTTGTGTTGACGGTATCGCTTACCAGAAATCTTACCGATGACGGTTCGTTGCTCTCATTCAATTATGAGGTGATGTTGCAATCTTATGCTCCACTTGTTGAGAAAATCATAAGTCTGTTCCCATGGTTCCGTATACAAGCACAGATGGTCACCTCCCTTGCAAGCCAGTTCATTATCCTTGGCTCAGGAATAATCCTCTTTGTCTGTTTGGTCCTATTGGTAGGAACTACCTATGCTGCAAATCTCTCCTATGTACTCAGCAACCAATCAGGGACAAGGACTCGAAAAGCCAAGCATACCTTCAATTCTTCCAGTCCGCAGCGAGCGCTGATGAAGCGGGAGTTGCTCATCATCCGCTCAGAGAGCATGTTTGTGTTTGAGATTATTGGGGAATTGGGGATTCCTGTATTGCTTCTGGTGCTATACAGTTTCATGGGTATACTGGATGAGCTCGCTGAAGTGGTTTCTCAACTTACCCAGACCGGGGTGTTTCTTCAATTGGTGTATCTGTTGTTGCTGTTGTTCGCCAATTTCAGCATGATCAGCTCAACCAGTGTTTCCAGACAGGGAAAACGCTTTGACCTCGATAAGCAATATCCCCTTGATGCAAGCACGTTTGTCCAAGCAAAGCTGTTGTTCCATCTGGTGTTGGTATTCATCCCTCACGCACTTTATTTGGCAGCTGCTCTCTTGTTGCTCTCCCTTCCTCTCCTGCATCTTCTCTGGATGATACCACTATCATTGCTTTGCATAGGAATGATTGCATGTCTGCACCTTGCCATTGATTACCATCATCCACGACTCGATTGGAAGGTAAGCCAACAGGCAATGAAGAGCAACCTGAACGGGCTTTATGGCATGCTCATCACATTCGCCGTGTTGGCGCTTTTTGCCTTGATACTCCTGCTTCCAATGCTGGTAGGTCTGTCAACGGTACTTTCCATCTTGCTGCTGTTCGGATTGACTGGTTTTGGGTTCTCTCTTTCCTATCGTCTTGCGCTCTCTCAGGCACGTTCACTACTTTCCAAGTAGTGGATTGTGTGTAATACAGCTGACTCCAAGGAAGGGAAGGTAGCATAGGGATACTGCTGGTTCTGTTTGTTCCAAGCGACAATTATTCCATAATCTGCTGCCTCAAGCATGGGTATATCTGTAGGCCCGTCCCCGATGGCGATGATGGTATCGTAGTCTTCTCTCAGTGAGGTAAGCCTTTCCGCTTTAGCTTCAGGGCCATCAATATCCACTACCAAGTGGTTGATTCCCTCTTTATCCCTGACCAGTTTTTTACCGCGGATGAACGAGAATGAGTCTTCTATCCCGAGTTTCCTGAGGAATGCCCTTGCAAGATTCTCAGTTCCGCAGGTAAGGATGCCCAGATCACAGATGTCAGAAAGTTTGAGAAGGGCACGTTTTTCCTTCTCTCCAACATGGGAGAGGAGGACCTCTGCTACTTCTTCAAACATAGTATCATTTGTTCTTTTCACAAGTTTTTCATAACGATGGTGAAACGAGCTATCGTTGAATACGCCTTTCTGGTCTTGGGCTATGAAGTGCTTGCAACGTTTTGTAAAGAACACCCCCCGCTCCCTGGCTCCTAAAAGAATCAGCAGCTGCTCGCTGTCATATGTGTCGATCGGGTAGAGCGTCCCGTCAAAGTCAAAGATGGTTAGGCTACTATCTTTCATGTGCTGAGTGTAGCAGGTAGGCAAAAAAAGAGGAAGAGAACATGTCCCTTCCTCTTGGTCGAATGCCTCAAGACTATTTACTCGTGGCCTCTTTTCCATAAATCAAATCAAAGTACTGCATGTCGGTACTGAGGATCTTATCCAATCCAGGCACCGTCTTGCGGTATGATTCCAGCGTTCTCCAGAATTCGAAGAAATCCGGGTCAACCTCATAGGATTCTGCATAGATCTTGGCAGCCTCAGCATCAGCGACACCTTTGATCTTCTCACTTTCGGCATAGGCTTCTGAGAGAATTTGTTTCTCTTCTCCCTCAGTCTTTCCTTGCCACTGAGCAAGTTGTCCACGACCGTAGGAGCGGTATGCTTCAGCAATCTGGTTACGTTCCTTGATCATCCTCTGATACACACTCTCTGTAAGGTCATCACTGTAGCGAATCTGACGGATGATAATATCGATCAGTTCAATGCCGAATTCATCGGTAAACTGTTTTGCCTGGTCAAACATCATATTGCTCAGACCGTCACGACCGATACTGATCGTTTCCTGCTTGGATACCGTTGCAGTGAGGTTTCGAAGCCTTTCTGCATCTTCGATGCTCTCCACACTCTGTACCTGTTCCTCAACCTCGATGACATTGATCTCGTTGGAATTTCTTACCGCTTCATTGAGATAGTTCTCACTGATGATTGTACGGATGGAAGAATCAAGGACATCGTTCAGTCTGAAGATACCATTATTTACGGTATTGACCGTTTCATAGTACTTGGCTGGATCTGCTATTCTCCATCTGGCTGTGGTATCAACCCAGATGAACTGGTTTTCTTTGGTAGGAATCCTCTGTGCAGCTCCGTCCCAGGAGAGTATCTTCTTCGGATAGATTACCACGTTGTCAACCAACGGCATCTTGAACTTGAGTCCAGCATCCTGTTCTGTGTTAACAATCTTACCAAAACGGGTAATTACCGACTGCTGACCCTCTGAAAGGATGTAGAAAGGCCCAAGCAAGATGAAGATGACAATAAGGACAACGAGGACTACCAGGGTGGTAATTAGTTTCTTATTCGTATTTGTGCTCATTTTGCACCCCCTTCAATCATCTGCACCGGGAGGAAGTTACTCAGGTTCTTATCAACCAAGGTAACCGATCCGCTTCCAGTGGGATTGATGACTGCCTCCATTGTCTCAATGTACAATCGAGTGCGCGTAATGGTCTGTGACTGTTCATAGACCTCTCGGACGCTGTTGAATCGTGCCACATCACCAGTAGCTTGGTTTACACGTTCTGCTGCATACCCTTGTGCTTGTTGGATGAGCTTGTTGGCCTCACCACGGGCGGAAGGAATGACCTTGTTGTAGTTCTGCTTTCCTTCATTGATCAAGCGGTTCATGTCCTGGATTGCCTTGTTGACGTCCTCGAAGGCATCCTGAACCTCTCCAATCGGTGGTACGATATTCTGTAGTTTGACCGTTACAACACGTACTCCCAATTCGTATGCATCAAAGATTTTCTGCATATTCTTTTGTGCCTCAATCTCGATGCGGGTACGTTCACTGGTCATGACTGAAAGGATGGGAAGGTCTCCCACCAGTTTGTTCATGACGCTCTGGCTGATATCTCGTAGTGTAGTTTCCCGGGATTCAACCTTGAACATCCAGTTTACCGGATCTTCAATTTTGTATTGAATAATCCACTGGACATCGATGATATTCAGGTCCCCTGTCAGCATGAGCGATTCAGTGGTGTAGTCACTGTTTCCAAAAAGTGGGGAAGTAGAGTTGTTTGAGCGATATCCGAATGTCATTGTCTGAACGACTTGTGTTGGGACATTGTAACTGGTCTCGATCCCTAGTGGTATCTTGGTTTGAAGTCCAGGTCCTACTGTTCGGTTGTATTCTCCTAAGCGTAGGACAACCGCTTGTTCGGTTTGGTCGACAACAAAGAAACTGCTAAGAACCAATATGATGAGGACGACGGCGACAATAATCCAGATTACCAGTTTGGGGCTGATATTCTTGATTTGACGCGTTGGCCTCGGTGGTTGCTGCATGGTATCCATGATTACTCCTCTTTGTACCTATAAAGGTACTCTTTACAATGTACTTACCTCTTGAAGACTCGTCAAGGTTGTCATAACGTCAACATTGGTTCGTTTGCCATTGAAATAATATGCAGTGCGTTCTATTATATCCTTTATGAAAAAGAGACTTGTTACTTCTGCACTTCCCTATGTAAACAATATTCCGCATTTAGGAAACCTTACCCAGGTTCTCAGTGCTGACGTTTTTGCCCGTTTCTGTCGACTGAAAGGGTATGAAACACTCTATATATGTGGTACCGACGAATATGGTACGGCGACTGAGACACGTGCCCTCAAGGAAGGGATAAGCCCTCGGGAACTGTGTGACCGCTACCATGCCATCCATCGTGATATCTACGAATGGTTCAATATCGGTTTTGATTATTTCGGACGGACAAGCACCGAGGCACAGACCGAGATTGTCCAAGATATCTTCAATCGGATGGATAAGGCAGGCTATGTAAATGAGCATGAGATGGAGCAGCTCTACTGTCCAAAGTGTGAGCGATTCCTTGCAGACCGCTTCGTTGAGGGAACCTGTCCCCACTGCCATGCAGAAGGTGCAAGAGGTGACCAGTGCGACAACTGCCAGACTTTGCTTGATCCCATCGAGTTGATCGATCCCCACTGTGTTGTCTGCGGTACTACGCCGGTGGTAAAGAAAACCAAACACCTCTACATCGATCTTCCAAAAGCCCTTCCTCTGTTGGAATCTTGGATGGAGAAGGCCAGTAAAGAAGGCTTCTGGGCAAACAATGCCATTCAGGTGACCAAGTCGTGGATTAGGGACGGTTTGAAAGAACGCTGTATCACCCGTGACCTGAAGTGGGGTATTCCTGTTCCCAAGCCTGGGTACGAAAAAAAGGTGTTCTATGTCTGGTTTGATGCTCCCATTGGGTATGTTTCCATTTCAGCCAATGCCACCAAGGATTGGAAGAAGTGGTGGTTCGACCCGGATAACACGGAACTGTTTCAATTCATCGGGAAAGACAATATTCCTTTCCATACCGTCATATTCCCTTCCTGCCAGCTGGCAAGTGGGTTGGATTGGACCATGCTCCATCATATGAGCAGCACTGAATACCTTAATTATGAGGGTGGAAAGTTCAGTAAAAGCCTCGGTATCGGTATTTTTGGGAATGATGTGCAGGATACGGGAATCCCGGCTGATGTCTGGCGGTTCTACATGTTCTACAACCGTCCGGAAAAAAGTGACGTGACGTTTACTTGGGCTGACTTCCAGGAAAAAGTGAATGGTGAGCTTATCGGCAACCTCTCCAACTTGGTGAACCGCACCTTGACGTTTGTTAAACGATTCTATGAGGATGAAGCACTGTTTGATGCACCCATCGATAGTGACTTGCATGCGCAGATTGTTGAACGTGAGAAAAAAATCGATTCGTTCATGGAACGAGCAGAGGAGCGCGATGCACTTCGGCAGATCATCAGTCTCTCCTCCTTGGGAAACAAGGCGTTCCAGGCCGGTGAGCCTTGGAAGATGCATAAGGAGCAACCGGAAAAAGCAATGAGTCTGCTCAAGACTCTTGTCTACCTGATTCGTGACCTGGCAGTGATGGTTCAGCCGTTTATGCCGGAGACTTCCTTGAAGATGCTCTCCTTCCTCCATGCTGAGAATACTAATTGGAATGACCTTGGCAACTGGGAAGGTATTCAGGGTATCGGTGATGTCTCCCTGCTCTTCACCAAGCTTGAGGATTCGCTGATTGAGCAACTACGCACCCGCTTCAGTGGTTCTCAGGAAGAGCGAGAACAAAAGAAAACCAAAGAATTGGAGAAAACCATGGATCAGAAAGAGGACCAGGTAAGCCTGGCTGAACAGTTTGCGAGTCGAGTAGTGCTCAAGGTCGCAAAGATTACCAATGTGGAAAAACACCCCCGTGGTGATAAACTTTATATCCTTACCCTTGATGTAAAGGAAGAGGAGCCAAGGACTATTATCAGTTCCATCGTTCCCTATTACAAAGAAGAGGAGTTGCAGGATCAGAATATTGTCTTGGTTAGCAATCTCAAGCCGGCAAATTTCCGGGGAGAGAAGAGTTATGGAATGCTGCTGGCCGCAAGTGACCCGGATGCAGAAGAACATACCACCTGTGAAGTGCTCTTTGCACCACAATTTGAAGTGGGAAGTGTGCTCACCCCAGAGGGTTTTTCCCCTGTGGAGGAAAAGCTTCCGTACATAAAGGCTGACCACTTTTTCTCCATGCCGATCTATACTGAATCTGGGGTGGTGAAAATAGACGGGAAACCGATAGGAAAGGATGGGGTAGCCCTGACGGCAAAAAAATATTTGAATGGCCCGGTAGGTTAAATATCTATCAGTAGTCTTACTATCTAGATAAGGATTTTGGGGGCCAGTACTGGCCCCCAAATGTGGTATAAGGGGGAAAAAGCATGCATATCCAAAGAATCGCAACCAAAGAGCTTTCTTCTGAGGGTGCCGTGTTTCAGAGCAGCGTCTGGGCTGAGGTGAAACAACACTTTGGTTGGAAGAGCTATGCCTTTTTGGTTGAGACAGAGAATTCGGCTTTTACCCTGCTCGTTCTCATCAAACAGATGGCACCCCTCTGTTCTTTGGCATACATTCCCTTTGGGCCTCCGCTTTCATTGCTGAAGCTTAGCCAAGTCGGAGTATTCCTGGAAGATCTTGCAAAACAGATTCGGAAATTCCTCCCAAAAGGAGTGTTCGCACTCCGTTATGATTTGCCTTTTGAGGAGGTGAATGACCAGAACGTCATGACCTTTCGAACAAGAAGGTTGAGAACGCTGGAGCAGAGTGTACAGCCTGAAGGAACGGTCAGAATCGATCTCCAGTGGGGGTATCATGCAGTGACACTGGGATATAGAGAGCGGGCAAAACGGGCACTGCGAAAGGCTGACCAAGTGTTTCAGGTTCGTGTACATGATGGAGATGAGGCGTCTTTTCTTGCTTGGTATGACGTCTACCTGGAAACAGCACGTAGAGATGGATTCAGTCCCAGGTCAAAAAAATATCTTCGTTTTCTCTTGATGCCATTCTCTCATGGTAATGAAGATTTCTCGTCAGAGCTGTTGCTGGCAGTTGAAGGAGAGAAGATTGTGGGAGGAATCATCGTGTTGTTCAGCCCTTCCGAGGCAATCTATCTCTATGGCGCATCCCAGAGGTTCGATGGCATTTCCTGCTCCTACCTATTGCAGGACTTTGCGATTAGGATGGCTTGCGAAAGAAAGTGTCGTGTCTATGACTTATATGGAATCCCCGGTCCGAAGGGTAGGGCAAGCCATCTTGCAGGATTGGAGATATTCAAACGTTCTTTTGGTGGACAACCCTATTACCGCACTCCCTCGACCGATTATCTGTATAATCGGGTTACTTGGCATGTCTATTCACTTTTTGAGATGATGCGTTATCAATCAAAAAGGAGAATCAAGATTCAAGGAGAAGCCCTACCAAGTTCTTGAATTGATTTCCTCGATCGAACTCATTTGCAAACAGTTCAAATGAAGCACTCCCTGGAGAGAGCAGGATTGCTTGTACAAGATTCGGTAGCTCCTGTTCCTTCTTCCGTGCCATTTCATAACTCTGCTGGAGAGCATCCCCCATGGACTTGAATGGACCATAGTAGGGAATATTATGTTGCTCGAGGAGAGGAATCAGCTTATTTTGGGTGAAGCTACCGTCAAGCAGGGAGACGCTACTGGCGCTTTGTAACTCTTCCAGCATTCCATCGGCCTCGAGGTTTTTGTCTGTGCCGCCACAGATGAGATGCACTGCCATGGTTCTGAATTTTGCATAGGAGAAATGCACTGCCTCGGGTATTGTTGCTGCACTGTCATTCACAAAGAGGATGTTGCCAAGCATACCCAATTGTTCTATGCGGTGAGGAACTCCTTGGAAACTCTGCAAGGCTTTAAGGATGCTTTTGTACTTGAATCCCAATGCAAGCAGGATTGTATAAGCGCTTCTGAGGTGTGGCTGTTCTTCCAGTACCTTTGCACTTGCTCGGTCAATTCCACGAATATGGTGTTTGTCCAATTGGGTTTGAGTTTTGATTCGTTTGAGCATTACATCGGGGATGACCGCCATCTTGATATTGTGCGTGAATAGTTGCAGTTTGTCCTCAAGATAGTGTTCTATAGACTCATAGGAGTTCAGATGATCTGGATAGAAGTTGGTAAGTGCACAGAGCTCCATGACAGGAAGCTGTCCATGCATTGCCTGTACCGTGTCGCGAATCTGCCAGGAAGAGAATTCACAAACAAGGTACTCGGGAAGTGCTCTTCCTTGCTCATTTCGCCTTTCCCACTCCCTGAGAATACTGAATCCGCTGATTCCCATATTCCCACACTGCATTGCCTCATACCCATATTCCTGTAATACATGGGCGACTGCAGCACTGGTTGTGGTCTTTCCTTTTGTTCCGGTAATACCGATGATCTTAACCTGTTCACACCAAGGGGAGCTGAACAGCCAGGCAAAATCATTGACAACCATGCGAGCATACTTGAGCATGGGGTGGTTTGGGGGTATGGCTGGATTTTTAACCACGATATCAGCCCACAGAAAATCTTCCGAACGATGTGGTCCAGAGATGCATAGTGCCCCTCGTTGGGTAAGATCTTCCATTTCATACCCAAGATTACAGGTTCCCTTCAAATCTGTAATTCTTACTTCATCTCCATGGTCAAGGAAATATGAGGCTGCTGCAAAACCGCCTCCATGCATTCCAAGGCCGAAGATAAGAACCTTCATGTGCCACCCCCCGGATGCCTCTATAGTAAAAAGAAAGCGGGAAGAGAGCAAGTGAATCGCAACTGAAAGCGCAGGAATTTCGCTCTTACAGATACCGAAAAATTCTATAACGTACCCTATTGACGTTGATTTATCTTCCCTGCATAATAGACCGGTAATTACAAAGCCAGTCGTATTCGGGCTCTACCGAAAATAGAGACGGTTGGTAAGGAGCGCTATAGTGCCTTGTGGAAGAAAAAGAAAGAAGCATAAGATTGCTACTCATAAGAGAAAGAAAAAGCTCAGAAAGAATAGACATAAGAACAAATAGTCTGTTCAAGTAGACTTATACTTCGTACCAATGTACAAAACCGTCGGTCGCTCCGGCGGTTTTTCTATGGGAGCCACAAGCTAAAGCTTGATGGGAGAATGAGATTTGTTGACCAATCCATACAATGTATGGTAGTGTATGCAAACACCTCTTTATCCGCTCTTGAGGGCGGATCATAAAGTCCGTAAGGAGGAACCATGAGAAATTATGAGTTCACTGTTATTTTCAATGCAAACGAAGATAACACACAGGCTGGTTTGGAATTCGTGACCAGCACATTCGCAGCTGCTGATGTAGAAATTACAAAGCAGGATGACATGGGCGTCAAATATTTGGCCTATGATATCAAGAAGCAAGAAAAGGGACATTACGTCTACTTTGAAATGAAGGCAGATCCCAGTAGGATCCTTGGCTTCGAGCAAGCGTTCTTGTTGAACCAGAACATTTTGAAGTTCTTGTTCGTAAACCCTGAGAAATAAAGACTAAAGAATGGGAGCAAAACCATGGCAAATGACCTGAACGTAGTCGCATTGGTGGGCCGTCTTACCAGAGATAGTGAGCTTCGCTATTCAAATGGTGGTATGGCTATCTGTCATTTTTCCCTAGCCGTCAACCGGAGGAAGAGGTCGGGTGACAATAAGTGGGAGGATGAAGCAAACTTTTTCGACTGTTCGATGTTTGGCAAGAGTGCCGAATCCCTCAACCAATATCTAGAGAAGGGTAGGCAGGTTTCCATTGTCGGTGAGCTAAGGCAGAACCGATGGGAACAGGACGGCCAAAGTCGGAGTAGGGTTGAGATTGCCGTGAATTCGTTGCAGCTCCTCTCGAGTCCCGGTTCTACCGATGGTAGAAACACCTCTCGTCAGAGTGGACAACCACAAACGAGAAACCAGGGGTCTTATGGTTCACGGCCAGCTCCCCAGGATACCGCCTCTCCCTTGGATATCGGCGGACCTGAGCAGTTTGACGACGACCAGATCCCATTCTAAGACTCTGCCTTCTGGCAGATGATGTTGCAAGGAGAAACATATAATGCGCGATGACGATAACGATTCCATGAATAATGACGGAAGAAACGGAAGAGACAGAAGAGGGGGCGGACGCAAACCCAGTTTCAGAAAAAAGGTTTGCAAATTCTGTACCCAGAACCTTACTCCAGACTACAAGAATCCTGATATGCTGCGGCGCTATATAACCGAGCGTGGCAAGATTCTTCCTGCCCGTATCACCGGTTGCTGTGCCAAGCATCAGAGGGCTGTTACTGCTGAGATCAAGAAGGCACGTGTACTTGCGTACCTTCCGTTTGAGAAGAAGTAACTTGTGTTAGGTGCCATGAACCAGCTTGATACCAAGATGTTGAAACAGGGATTGTTCCTGACGGCGGTGAGCTATGCGCTCTCCCGTTTGTTGATCGGGAACCTCCTCTTCACCATCCCCTTGATGGTTCTTGCACCGAAGTTTTCCAATCGAAGGGAAGCGTTGTTTCCTGTTGGCTTGGTAGCTGCTTTGCTCGTGATTACCGAGTTCGTCAGGGCAAGAGGGTCTTTAGGCAGTCCCGAAGGGCGCTTGTTGCTTGTGGTTGGAATGTTCATCCCGATTGTACTCTTGGTAGCCTGCGCAGTATGGATTGCCTTGGATGACAAGCGTACATTATACCGCTATCTGGCATCATCCTTGTTTGGGATTGTTGCTTCGGTTGTGGTGGTTGTTTGGTTTACAAGACCTAACGAGGCGCTCCAGAAGGTAGACTCAGCAATGTTTGAGACATTCCGTACGCTCCTCGGAGGGACGAATGGTGGAACACAAACCTCCATTGAAGCATCTGGTGTTGCATTGGAAAGTTTGTATCGAACGTCTGTGATGGCAATAGGAGCCATGTTGGCTCCACTCTGCATGGTGTTGGTTGGGTTCACGTCTTTTGTGGCGATGAGCTACCAGGCCCGGTTTGACGGTTCCTTCAATGTGCGGGTTTCCCATTGGAGGGTTCCGGAAGTCACCCTTTGGGTGTTTCTTGGTTCTTGGGCACTGGTCCTGCTGTTGATCCTGGCAAAGACTCCCTACCTGTATCGGGCGCTTGCGTTGCAAGCAGCGCTGGCAAGTAGTGTGTTGTATGCGGTGCAGGGAATGGCAATTGTAGTACATTTTATACTGCGAAAAGGCATTGCCGTGAACACGACTCGACTGTTTGCCACGATGTTCCTCTTGGTGTTCTTGATTCCTGGGGTGAATGTGCTGGTTGTCTTTGTTCTTCCCTTGTTGGGGGTAACAGAGACTTGGATTATGTATAGACGTAATGAGTAAGGAGTGTATCCTATGAAAATTATTCTGAATCAGGATGTAGTCAACCTCGGTGAAGAGGGAGACGTTGTAGTTGTAAAGAGCGGGTATGCCCGTAATTATCTGCTTCCAAATAAGATGGCTGTGATGTTCAACAAAACAAACCAAGCCATTTTTGCAAGCCGTACTGCAGCTATCGAAAAGCGTAAGGAAGAGAAGCGTGCTGCAAGTGCAGGCCTGAAAGAAAAGCTTGATAATGTTGTAATCACCATGGTTGTTTCAGCCGGTGAGAGTGGCAAGCTTTTTGGTTCGGTAACTTCTGCAATGGTGCAGGAAGCACTGGCAAAACAGGGCATTGAAATCGAACGCAAGAAGATCGAGGTTCCTACCCATTCAATCAAGATGGTAGGTACCTATTCTGTTCGTGTCCATTTGTACGAGGATGTGAGCGCGGAGATCAAACTCATCGTTGAGAGCGAGAATGTCTTGAAAAAACGACAAGCTGATGAAGCCAAGGCAAAGGCAGAGGCAGATAAAGCAGAAGCAGCTAAGGCTGCACAAGAAGCAAAGGCAGCCAAAGTTGCAAAGGAAGCTGAAGAGGCTGAAGCTGCAGCAAAGGAAGCTGAAGAAGCTGTCATTGAAGAGGCTGAAGCAGAGAAAGTAGAAGAGTAAGGAATATGGCGTCGAATAGTATGCTAGGGCGCGTTCCTCCTCAGAACGAAGAGGCCGAACGTGCAGTTCTTGGGGCAATCTTGCTCAATGAGAAGGTCCTTGTAGAAGTGACCGATTTTTTGAGCAAGGATGATTTTTATAAAATTGCCCATCAACAATTGTTCGACGCCATCCTTTCATTCAGACAGGAGAGTACCGAAGCACTCGACCTGATTACCCTCAGTTCCTATCTGAAGCGTAAGAATCAGGTTGATCAGTGTGGTGGTCTCTCCTATATTTCCACCCTCACCAGCGACGTACCCACCACGACGAATGCTGCTTACTATGCAAAGATACTGAAAGCGTTGAGCCAGAGACGCAAACTTTTGTTGTTTGCCTCAAAACTCAAGGATAATGCCTTTGATGAGTCACAGGATATACAGCAGGTTATTGATGAGGGAGAGCAAACCCTTTCCAAGTTGAATAATGAAACTGCCGGCAGTGATGCATATCAATCAATCAAGGATCTTATTACCCAAACCATCACCGATATTGAGTACCGTACTACGCATGGGACAAAGAATGGCTTGGACAGTGGGTATACCTCATTGGACTCCATCACTGGTGGTTTCAAAAAACAAGAACTTGTTATTGTAGGTGCACGGCCGTCAATTGGAAAAACAGCATTTGCACTTTCCATGACGCTGAACATGATAACCAAGATGAAATACCGTGTCGGGTTCTTCTCCTTGGAAATGAGTGCAGCAAGTTTGATGGAACGGTTACTCACCGGACACAGCCGTGTTGATTTCTCTCACATTCGTAAGGCTACTTTGAAGAACAGTGAGATGAGTGCCATCGTCGATGCATCAGGATTGCTCTATGAATCGGAGCTTTATATTCAGGATACGCCTAATATGAAGCTCATGGAGCTCCGGGCGCAGGCGAGAAGAATGAAGTTGGAACATGATATCCAGATTCTGTTTGTTGACTACATCGGCTTGATCGATGCACAGACAGACGCCCGTATTCCACGCCATGAACAGATATCCATTATCAGCCGAAATCTGAAACAGCTTGCACGTGAACTAGATATACCCATTGTCTGTTTAAGTCAGGTTGGCCGACAGGCGGATGGGGTAGAGCCAAAGCTCAGTGACCTAAGAGAGAGTGGATCCATCGAACAGGATGCTGATGTAGTCATTCTTCTTCATCGTGAGGTTGGTAAGAACCGTACTGATAGTGAGGAAGAGCGACAGAAGAATAACATCCAGGAGACAAAAATCATCATGGCAAAGAACAGAAATGGTGAAACCGGTGTTTTCTCTCTTGCCTTTGTAAGCAATATTGTTCGTTTTGAGGAGATGGAGTTCAGCCACAAGTATGTGGCAGGCAACAATCCTAACGCCTAAGGGCTAGAAAGTGTCTTACATCAGCGAGTGTGAGTACCAAAAACAATACAATCACAAACGCAACTCCTATGAGCTGGAGATAATAGTAGGTTCTAGGTTGCATTTGTTTCCTGGTTATCCATTCAACCGTAGCGATAATAATCTGTCCGCCATCAAAAGCAGGGATGGGGAGTAGGTTGACCACTGCCAGGGAGATGGAAACCACTCCCATGAGATATAACAATCCTCGAATACCACTTATTGCGTTGTTCTCAAAGCCAAGTGTGGTAATATCACCAATCATCAGCGCAGAGCGAGCTATCCCTGTAACTTCTGAGCGGATGTCTGCATCTCTCCGGGAAATCAGGTTGCGTAGCGATGTGATGGTCTCTTGTGCTATACCCAATCCTTTACGTATTCCATTGAGAAGATTGAACTGCTCATCCTGTCCCTCTCGTGTGTCCACTTCAAGCGAGAAACCAAGGACAATCGCCCCCATTTCGTTGCGATTGGGTATGAATCGCAAGGTTCTCTTTTCCTTGTTCTCATTCTCGACGGTGATGGAAATCTCATCTTCTGTATAACCATCCAATTCAGAGAGGAGATCAAGCTGGTTTTCTACAGGAATTCCTGCAACACTGACAATTACGTCCCCTTTTTTCAACCCCTGTTGGTACTCAGGGCTTCCATATCGCACGGTTCCAATCTTAAGCTCCTGGATTGGGGTCAACCCATAACGGAATCCTCCCTCGAGCGTTGGGACACCCCTCACTTCGATATCTAGAGAGACATCGTCACGTGAGATGGTGAAATTCTCGAGTCCTTTGCTCTCGGCGAGTCGTGCTTCCAGGTCTTGCCAGTCTGTAATCGGTTTTCCATTGAGAGCAATGATTCGGTCGCCTTTCCTCATTCCTGCCTCATATGCCGGACTCACTTGGTATTTGAAAAGGGTTGGATACTCTGAGGTAGTAGCTATTACTGCCTCTGTGGTGATAATCTGTGTTGGTAGACTGGCTAGAATAGCATACAAGATGGTTGCAAAGAGTAGATTGGCAGCAGGTCCACTGAAATACGTAAGGATTCTTCTTGCAGGATGCGCTGAGAACAAGGATCCTTCTTCAGTATGAGTGAATTGCTTCTGCTTGTGGATAAGCGCCTGGCTCAGGTCATCAGATCCCTTCAGTCGGCAATATCCACCCAGGGGGAAAAGGCTGATTCGATACTCAGTGCCCTTATGATGGGTGGAAAGAAGTTTGGGGCCGAGACCAAACGAGAATATCTCAACATCAATTCCATTGAGCTTTGCGGTCACCAAATGTCCTATTTCGTGTATAACCACTACGATGGTAATTCCCACCAACCCTATGAGATATTTCACCAGGATGGCAGTTATTCCACTCATAGGTAACTTCTTGCAATATTTCGAGCTTGCTTGTCAAGGGCAAGGATCTCTTCAAAACTTCCTACAGTCTGATCCCATGGGTGTTCCAATGCTTTTTGGACAACCTCTATTAATTTTGGATAAGAGATGGTTCCCCCTAGAAATGCCTGTACTGCTACTTCATCGGCTGCATTGAAAGCAAGGGCACTGGATCCCCCTCTTTGGAGGACTGCGAAGGCCAGACCCAGAAGCGGAAACCGTGCTAAGTCAGGTTTATAGAAATGGAGGGAAAGATTGCTGAAATCCAATGGGGTTACCAGTGATGAGTGACCATCTCCCAATGCATTGATAATGGGGAGCGTCATGTCAGGAGTGCCCATTTGTGCATATACTGCACCATCTTTGGTGCGGACCATGGAATGAACGATGGACTCTGGATGGATGACCACTTCTATCTTGTCTGCTTCAACATTAAAAAGGTACGAAGCTTCTATCACCTCAAGAGTCTTGTTGGCCAAGGTTGCGCTGTCGATGGTTATCTTCTTTCCCATGTTCCATGTGGGATGGGCAAGGGCTTTCTCGACGGTAATTGCAGCGAAATCCTTATTGGGCAGAGTTCTAAAAGGTCCTCCACTTGCGGTAAGGATCAAGCTCGCCACAGAACCAGGATCACGTCCCTTCAGCAATTCCCCAATTGCAGAGAGCTCACTATCTACTGGAATAATGGACGCGCCATGCTGTTTTGCAACATCGAAAAGATATGACCCTGCACATACGACACTTTCCTTGTTGGCGAGGGCAAGATCAAAGCCACACCTAAGTGCAGAGAGGGACGCTTCCAACCCCTCAAAACCCGCAATTGCATTCAGAACAATATCTGCTTCGATGGATTGCAGCATCTCATGCAGGCCACTGAAGCCTGTATACGTTTTCACTCCTTCAATGTCAGTCAGGGAAGAGCCAGTAGTGCAAAGAGCTTCTGCATGAAACTCGTGGGCAAGGGAGATTAGTTCCCTTGATCGGGTATTGCTGGATAGTCCCACTACTCGGAAAGGGAGGGATTTGCTGCGGATTGCCTGAAGTGTCGTGGTACCGATGCTGCCGGTACAGCCAAGGATTATTATCCGTTTCATGCGATGTAGAAAAGCGTTAAAAACAGCCAGTAGATTGGAGCACTGGCAAGCATTGAGTCAATGGAGTCCAGTAGTCCTCCACGGCCAGGGATAAGGGAGCCACTGTCTTTGACTTTTGCAGAACGCTTGAAGGCACTCTCGATCAAGTCGCCGATATTTGCAGCTAATGAGGTTGCCAAACCAAGCACCACTGCCATCAAAATGGGAATATCTTCTTTGATGCCAGGCACAAACAGGCAGTATAGTACTGCAAGTACCATGGCACTGAAGGTTCCTCCAATAAAACCAGCCAAGCTCTTGTTCGGGCTCACCTTCATGATTCCCTTGTTCTTTCTACCTAGGGACATGCCGAAAATGAAAGCAAAGATATCATTACCAAAGACCAGCAGGAAAAACAGGATCAAGGACACAGAGGGGTTAGGAAGGGTAGTGATGCGTAGGATGAAGGTAATGAGGATTCCTGGGTATAAGATAAGAAGACTCTCTCCACCAATACGTGAGAGAGACTTTGAGAATTCATCCTTATTCCCATTACGGAGTTCTGCACTGAAAAAAAAGAGTGCCAGCAAGACTACCGTCAGATCTACCAAAGGAAGATTTGGTACAAAGGCAATTTCAAACCACTGGGCAAGGGGAAGCAATCCTATAGCCCAAGGAGAAAGATGCAGTGTAGTCCCTTCAGCTTTCTCGTACAGCCCCTTCAGTTCCTTTGCTCCATAGGTTGCAGTCAACACTGCGAGAAGAGAAAGGGCAAGGTATGAGTATTGGGGGAGTAAGAAAACGATGATAAAAAGCGTTGGAAGGGTTATTATTGTAGTGAGAAGTCGCTTTCCCATTGATGTCATTCTACCCCCCCGAATTTTCTTACCCGCTTTCCATAGTCTCTGCAGATTCTTCGAATATCTTCTGCGTCCCAGTCAGGCCATAATTTTTCATAGAAAGCAAGTTCAGCGTAAGCGCTGTCCCAGAGTAAAAAATTACTCAAACGTTTTTCATTTGCACTCCTTACTATCATATCGACTGGAGGAATATGAGGCAAGTCCAAATTACTGGCAAGTGCATCTTCAGTAATCGTTTCTCCGGGATGCGTTGCCATGAAATGATTTACTGCACGACAAATCTCGTCTCGTCCGCCATAGTTCAAGGCGATGATTGCGGTAATGGTTGTATTGTTGCTCGTTTCCTTAACAGTGACATCCACTGCTTGCTGTACTTCCGAAGGAAGGCCGCTGAGATTACCTCTTGCCAAAATACGGATTCCATGGTTGTTGTAATAACCAATCTCTCCATGGAGCTTGGAAACGAAAAGATGCATCAGATAGGAAACCTCTTGCTTGCTCCGTTTCCAATTCTCCGTAGAGAATGCATAGAATGTGACAAACCCAATGCCCTGTTCGGATGCCTCACGGATGACCCGCTTGACAGCCTTCAAGCCTTCTAAGTGTCCGGCGGTTCTGGGTAGTGAGCGTTTTTGTGCCCAACGTCCGTTACCATCCATGATAATACCTAGATGGACAGGGACAATAGGTTGTATCTCCATGTTCTAGATCTCCATGATTTCCTTCTCCTTCTCTTCTGAGAGGGAGTTGATCTGTTCGACATAGGAGTCTGTCATTTTCTGGACTTTGCTTTCACCATCCTTGAGCTCATCCTCGCTGATATCACCGTTCTTCTGCAGTTTCTTCAGCTCATCGATTGCTTCACGCCTTATGTTGCGGATAGCAACCTTGCTCTGCTCGGCAGTGGATTTTGCATTCTTTACCAGCTGTTTGCGTCTCTCTTCATTCAATGGGGGGAAATTCAGTCTAATCAATTTTCCATCATTGTTCGGGGGAAGTCCAAGATCACTCTTGAGGATAGCCTTCTCAATTGCTCCGAGAACACTTTTGTCCCAAGGCTGGATAACAATTGTCCTTGCCTCGGGAATGCTGATGGTTGCGACCTGGTTGATCGGCGTTTCTGCACCATAATAGTCGACTCGAATCTTCTCCAGAAGGGAGGCTGAAGCTCGACCTGTGCGCAGACCAGCAAAATCCCTTGAGAGGCTTTCAAGACTTTTTTGCATCTTGCTTTCACATGTGTCCAATACCTGTTGCATACTCATCTCCAATAAAACGACCGCTCACCAAGAGTGAGCGGTTTGTATCAATCGACTACGCTTAGACGCTGCAAGATGCAGCACCAGCGCGCAGAAATGCATAATCAACGATTTCCAAGGAAGCACCAACTACCTTGCTTATCTCTTTTGCCTTCTTTTCTACAGTCATGGAGTCGTCCTTTACAAACGGCTGCTGCAGGAAACAGATTTCGCTTAGGTGTTTGTTCAGCTTGCCCTTGATGATACCTTCGACAACCTTTGCAGGCTTGTCAAGCTTCTCGGCCTGTGCAGCAAATATCTCAGTCTGCTCCTTGATATAGAAATCATCAACAGCTTCGGTATTGAGATAGGAAGGGGTGAACGCAGCAACATGCAATGCACAGTCGTTTGCAAACTCCTTGACCACTTCATTCTCGAAAATCTTCTTGTCATCTGATTTGAACTTAACCAGGACAGCAAGTGCACCATCTCCATGAATATAGGTACTGGCAAACTCATTGTCACCAATATCGAATACGAGAATCTGCTTGATGGCCATGTTTTCCTTGATAATGGTAATCAAGTCATTGACCATACCTTTCAGTTCGTCGTTTACTTCACGGTAGCCTTTCTCAAGTGCTACGGTACAGATATTCTCTCCGAGTTCAGCAAACTGTTCGTTGCTGGAAACGAAGTCAGTTTCACAGGAGAGCTCAACCATGACAGCCTTGTCTTTTCCGACTTTCACGAACACACGACCGTTGTTGGTAGCGCGGTCCTGTCGCTTAGCAACAGCGGCCAAACCCATCTCTTTAAGAATCTTCTCTGCAGCAGCAAAGTCCCCGTTTGCCTGGGTCAGTGCCTTTTTGCAATCCATCATACCTGCGCCGGTAATATCGCGCAGTTTTTTTACTACTTCAGCGGTAATTGCCATGCTTCACTCCTTAGTCTTTGTACAGGGTTTCTTCATCTACGAGGAGGTCTTCAGAATCAGTTTCATCCTCAGTTGCTGCCACTTCTTCCTTCTCTACAGTTTCTTTTTCTTCAAACTTGGAGAATTCGGCACCCTCTTCAGTGGAGAAGACAATCTCCTCGGCCTCTTCAGCAGTTTCCTCAGTCTCTTCTACCTTCTCTTCCTCATCATCACCACCAAGTGCTTCAATAATCTGGATTCCTGCTTCGTTGTCAGCGTCGACAACAGCGTTTGCGATGATTTCCACAAAGAGGCTGATAGCACGGATGGCATCATCATTGCCAGGAATTGGATAGGTGATATCCGTAGGGTCACAGTTGGTATCGACGACCGCAATAACAGGGATACCAAGACGCTTTGCCTCGGTGACAGCAATAGCTTCCTTTTTGGTGTCGATGATGAAGAGGGCTCCTGGGAGCTCTTTCATATCCTTGATACCTCCAAGGTTCTTCTCCAGCTTTGCCTTTTGCTTGGTGAGCAGGGAGACTTCTTTCTTGGTAAGTGACTCGAATGTACCATCGATTTCCATCTTTTCAATCTTCTTGAGTGTTGCAATGGACTTCTTGATGGTTGAGAAGTTGGTCAGCATTCCGCCGAGCCAACGGTTGTTGATGTAAGGCATGCCACAGCGCTTTGCTTCAGCTTCAATAGCTTGCTGGGCCTGTTTTTTGGTACCTACAAACAGAATAGGCTTGCCCTGCTTAACAATTGCTCGTACAGCGTCATATGCTTCGACGATGCAAGCAGAAGTCTTCTGCAGGTCAATGATATGGATGCCGTTTCTCTGGCTGAAAATGAAACGGGCCATCTTGGGGTTCCACCGTTTTGTCTGGTGGCCGAAATGTACGCCTGACTCAAGCAGGCTCTTCATGGTTACTACGGACATAATCCTCCTGTCTGACAACACAAACGACCTATATGTCTCCCTTTGTGCGTCACCCTTCTACTATTACTCACCTCTAGGGGTGGAGATTCCTCTGTCACTTTACGAACAAAGGTGCACCCAGTATTTCAGAAATCTGCAACAATGGCAAGCCTATAACAGTAGCTTCATCCCCATCAATCCTTTCAACCAGATCTCTGCCAGCACCTTGGAGACGATAGGAACCAGCAGCCCCCCTCCACTCTCCTGTTTCCAGATAGGATCTGATGCGTTCTTCTCCCAGTCTTTTGAAGCAGACCACGGCAAGATCAGTTCCACTATACAGGTGGTCTTGATACCAAAGCGCCCAACCTGAGTGTACCTCATGCTTTCTCCCATCGAACTGGGAGAGCTGTGCGAAAGCCTCCTCCCTGTCCTTGGGTTTTCCTATCAAAGACCCTTGGAAAGAAATCATGGTATCGCAGCTGAGAACGGGAATCTCATAGCTTGGGTGAACTTCTCGGAAGGTTGCAAGTTTACGTTTTGCAAGAAGTTCCGTAACCTTTGCTGGATCAGTTTCACTATGGGTTTCATCACTCCCGGTTGCATGTACCCTCACCTGTACTCCAAGCGACTCAAGTAATGCTTTCCGTGCCACTGATCCACTTGCCAGGATCAAAGAAGGGAGTAGTGTAGCAAAATCAGCCAATTTCTGCCTCCAGTATCTCTATCGTTTCGCTCAGCTCAAGCCAAGCATGTTCCTCAGCATGCAACTGCTCGCTGAGTGTTTCTTTCTTCTTCACCAGGCTGGTGATACGCTGAGCGTCACTATAGTTCTCTTCTTTTGCCATTTCTTCTTCTACCAATGCAATTGATGCTTCCAGTTTTTCATGGTTCTCCAGGAGTTTTTCACTCTGTCTCTGAAGCGTTGCCAGCCGATTCCTCATTTTGTTTGCTTCTTTGTAGGAGCGGGCCTGCTTGCTCTCCGTTTGTACAACCGTAGAATTCTGTTTTTCCACTTTTTCTTTCTGCTCCAACTTATAGGAGAAGTAGGAATAATCCCCATCAAAGAGCTCAGGAGGATTTTCGGTCGTAAGGTAGAGTATCTTGGAGGCAATGTGCTTAATGAAGTAGGCATCGTGGCTGACAAAGATCATGGTTCCATCATACTGCTTCAGTGCCTCGTTCAGCATCTCTTTTGCATTGATGTCCAGATGGTTGGTTGGTTCATCCAAAATGAGGAGGTTGACTGGATGCAGAAGGATCTTGAGCAATGCCAGTCTGCTTCGCTCTCCTCCACTCAGCACAGAGACTGACTTGAATACATCGTCACCACTGAAGAGAAAAGAACCGAGGTAAGTACGGAGTTTGGGAAGATCATGTGTTGCAGCGACGCTGGAGATTTCCTCCAATACGGTATTCTTGGGATTGAGTGTCTTTTCGGTATCCTGGGCGAAGTACCCGATACTTACCCCGCTTCCCATCCGAATTGTTCCCTCATATTCAGTATCTTGCCCACTGAGCATTCTCAGCAGCGTGGACTTCCCCGTGCCATTCTTCCCGGTAACTGCAATTCGTTCCCCTTTTGTGGCAAGAAATGAGAAATCTTCAAAAATGACCTGCTGGCCATAGCGTTTGCTTAGATGGTCGATGATGATGACATCATTGCCGCTGTGTGGAGCGGGGGGGAAGGAAAAAGAAAGCTGCTTCAGATGGGAGGGGACTTCCACCAGTTCCAGTTTCTCCAGCATCTTGATTCTGCTTTGGACCTGTTTGCTCTTGGTAGCCTTGTACCGGAACTTCTCGATGAACTGTTCAGTTTTCTGCAACTGATCCTGTTGCAGCTTGTAGGCAGCTTCCAGCTGCTGTATCTCAAGTTCACGTTGTTTGATATAAGCACTGTAGTTACCGCTATACCGTTTGAGTGTACCATTGAATAGTTCATAGACTTCGTTGACCGTCTCATCGAGAAAGCTCTGGTCATGGCTGACGATCATAAGGCCCCCTTCGTAGACCTTCAGGTAGTTCTTCAACCAATAGATGGCTTCGATGTCGAGGTAGTTCGTCGGTTCATCGAGCAACATGATGCCCGGATTTTCGACCAGAATTTTTGCAAGGGCGATCCGCATCTGCCACCCCCCAGAGAACTCACTGCAAAGACGGTTCATGTCTGCCATGGTGAATCCTAGACCGAGCAAAACCTGTTCTATGGTTTGTTTTCGGGAGAAATATCCCTGTTCCAGCAGATATTCCTGGATTTCAGCAAGTCTGTGTAGAAGCGGTTCAGTGGAAACAGTAGGATCACTGTCAGCAAGTTGACTTTCAATTGCCTGTTGCTCCCTGCTTAGCTCCTGGAACCGAGAGAAAGCTTTCTCAACTTCCTGGTAGACGGTTCCTGCTGTGAATACAATATCACTTTGGGGAAGGTAGGAGATTCGTAGGTTCTTGGAGGTTGAAATCTGCAGATCATCTGCACTCATTTGTGCGCTGATTACCTTGAGCAGCGTGGATTTTCCGCTTCCATTTCCTCCTGCCAGTGCACTCCGGCTCTGTTCATTCAGGGTGAAGGAAACATCCTTGAGGATATCCCGGTCCCCAAAAGCAAGGTGTACACGTTGGACTTGTAAGGTAGCCACACTCTCTCTCCTTATACTAAAACGGGTGTTGAAAAGCCCGGTGTTTGACGGTATGATTACCTTAACACAAGCATGTGTTCGGTGACAATCCACCAGAATCCAGGAGGTTTACAGTGCTTTGCCTAACTCTTACCGGCTCTACCTTGGAGGAGGACCGGGCTTTGGTGGAACGCAACCGGGGGTGGATTGCACTCGCAGAGTTGCGGCTCGACCACCTGCTGCCTGATGAACAGAAGATAGCCTCCTCTTTTCCCTCCACCGTAGATCTTCCGGTGATCTTGACCATGCGTCGCAAAGTGGATGGTGGAATGTGCAGCGTACCGGAAAAACAGCGCCTGCAGCTTCTCTATGAGGCAGCAAAAGGTGATTTTGCCTATGTCGATATCGAGGACGATGTAAAGAAAAGTGACTTGAAATTCAAGGATCCACTCTTTGAGCAGAAAGTGGATCTGGAGCATTCACTCAGGACACGCGGGGTACGGATCATCAGAAGCTATCACAATTTTGAGTGTGTCCCTGCGGACCTGTTTGGGAGAATTCACAAATTAGCAGCAAAGGGAGACATTCCAAAAGTGGCCGTTACCCCTGGAAACATGATGGATGTCATTACGCTTTTCAGGGTCCAGCAGGAACTTTCCAGTCTTACAGAAAAGATTGTGATAGGCATGGGCCCTTATGGTGTCTGCACCCGTATCCTCTACAAGAAGTGTGGATCCTTGCTGAGCTTCTGTTCAGACAGCCAGGCGGCACCCGGCCAACTCAGTGCCCAGAGTATGAGTGAGCTGTACCGCTCTGACAAGCTTGATGAGAAGACACATATCTATGGGATCATCGGGAACCCGGTCAGTCATACTTCTTCGCCCAACATCCATAATCCTGGCTTTGAGGCAATCCGCTATAATGCGGTCTATGTACCATTTCTTGTAGATTCGGTCAGAGCTTTCTTCAAGCTTGCCGAGATGCTGCAAATACATGGGTTTTCCGTAACCGTCCCCCACAAGCGGAGCGTGCAACCCTACTTGGGACGCATCACCCGCGAGGTGAAGCAGATTGGATCGTGCAACACTGTTGTCAGGATCCAGAACATGTGGAAGGGAATCAATACAGATTATTACGGATTCCTAGTTCCCATCGAGGCCCTTATCGCACAAGGGGAGATCAGAAATGCCTTGGTCATCGGTGCCGGTGGAGCGAGTAGGGCAGTAGTCTGGGCTTTGCACAACCATGGAGTGAAGGTCACCATACTCAATCGCAGCATTGAGCATGCGCGGACCTTGGCAAATGAGACGATGAGTGCATACGATACGCTTGAGAATGCCTACCTCTACAGTGAGACCGTTGATCTTGTGGTGCAGACAACCAATGTAGGAATGGGGGATCTCATGGGGCAGGAGCCTTGTCCCTCCCTGCATTTCTCAGGCAAGGAATTTGTGTACGAATTGGTCTATAAACCAGAGGAAACGGTATTTCTCAAGAGAGCCAAGGAAGCTGGATGCACCATCATCACTGGAAAACAGATGCTGATGGAGCAGGGTAAGCTTCAGTTTGAGGCGTTTACTGGATACCACTATCCCCATTGGGTGGATGTAGTGCTCTAGATCAGTCAAGCAAAATGAAATCTCACAAGACGAATCAGGAATAATTTGCTGACCGGCAAGATTTTCACCTCCATGGAGGGCATCACTGCTGCCTTGAGCAGTGCTTCCTTCTGTGGCGTAAAAGCGAGTTCCAGGGCCTGTACAATCAATTCCTGGTCAGGGAGTTGCAATTCCAGGAGGATGTCCTTCTTTCCCGCGGCCTGCTTGCAGAGGCTTACTTTTCCTTGATAGTCGAATCCACCAGCCTCGAGAATGGGGTTGAGCACCTGAGGCACAATCTGGGAAGGCAGAAGGATGGTTCTACTCTGAAATCGATGTTCCAAATCTTCCCGTTCTGCCTTGGAGAGATCTGCCTTTGCGATGGCTTGCCTTAATGATTCATCAAGGGACGCTTTGGCTACTGGTTTTAGGGGATGGCAGGCAAGGGGAGTGAACTGACTCAGTGTTTTAGCTTTGCCAATTCGATCTCTAAGAATCGGGAGTTCTTTCTTCTCCAAGATTTCAATTCTGTCAAAGCTCTTCGTGGCACCAACCAGTTGGCCGGCATGCTTCAACACCTGTCTCCAGATATCCTCGCTGTCTCTCCGCATGATGAAAATGGTGGGAGAGAGCGTGACAAGCCGGTGTTCCGAAAGAGAGGGAAGATTGTGTATGAGATTTGCGGTCCGCTGATCACAAGAGAGGACCATGCCGTCATAGATGGTAATATTCTGGTAACGCTCACTAAGCATTTCAAATTGTTTGAGCAAGGACATGTTCATGCCTCTTGCGCTGTTCGTTTCAAGGTACTCCTTGATTGTTGGATAGTCCAATGAAGAGTCGAATGCCCCTAGCATACTCTCTTTCGTGATATGATATGTTCTTTGATGGTCCAATACCTCAAGATAGGCAAACCTGTAGAGAATGTCCCCCGCAGGACAGTTGCCTTGGTAACTGATTGTCTGGTCACTGTCGATGAGCAGAGCGGTACGTTCCTGTATTCCACTGATGGCAGAAACCTGCCAGTTCTCATCCAGGGTCAACACACCCCATGTGGAGAGTTCATTGAGGAGGGTGGCTGTGTAGGCTACCTGGTAGCGAAGGCAAAAACCCTTGATCAGGAGTTTGAGGGCGGTGGTATCACATCCTCCGAGAGTTTGTAGTGTTGAGAGCAGGGCATTGGCAAATTCGAGCGGTGCAGTACCTTCGAGGTTCCTGGAGAGCAATAGGCAGAGCAACTGATAATCGGATAAGGAAAGCAGTGCCTCTGCTTTTTGCCAGTCGAGTGTACAGCGTCGGGCATCCCGAACCAGAACGCCCATCTCTGTGAGATATTCACCCAAAGCTTGATACATCTCCTTGAGTCGGTCGCGCTCATAGGTGGGGAAGTGTTGGCTGATGCCTTCATGATAGATGCACTTTCCTTCTTTCGCCACCAATGAGAAAAAACCCCGGAGGAACTCAGTGGAACAGTAGGGAGCTTCCACACAGTGGTGTTCCTCCTCGCCACACAGTGGACGTAGCGAACAATATTGCAGCAATTGGTCTTCCAGGAGCGGATTGAAAACCAACCTTCCTGCATCACTGAGCAGTATCATGCGTTCTTGCAGGTTGCCAACTCGTCTCAGAAGGTTCCCGTAGCTGAATGTTCCTTTGAGTAGCGAAGTGATCTGTTCCACAGTAAGCGAGCCAAAAGTAGCTAACAGACTTAGGATTACCTGGTCAAAGGAATCAAGCATGGAGAGCGTTTTTTGGACCATTGACTCCTGACTGAATAGCTGACAGAGCTTAGTCGTCAACTGCGGTTTGTGGAAAGGCGACTGGAGTTTTCCCAGATAGTTACGTGCCAAATAAAAATAGGTATCTTCGCTATAACGGCTCAGTAATGTCTTGAAAGCTTCTTGTGCTCTTTCGTTCACGTGTCCCATACCTCTATCTCATAGGAATAGCCTTGTTCTGCAAGGAATTTCTGGCGATTGGCGGCAAACTCTTCCTCGCTGGAATAGCGTGTCACTACAGAATAGAAAAAACTGGAGCGGTTCTTCGGCCTGAGAATCCTCCCTAGACGTTGTGCTTCCTCACTACGCGAACCGAAGGTACCACTGACTTGAATTGCAACTGAAGCATCGGGAAGGTCGATTGCAAAGTTTGCGACCTTGCTGACGACCAGAATGCGTTGTCTCCCTTCCCTGAAATCCCGATACAACGCTTCTCGTTTTATATTCGGGGTACTCCCTGTGATGATTGGTAGTCCAAAATGGTCCGCGATATTCTTCAATTGATCGAGATACTGGCCTATGATGAGAATGAAATCGTCAGGATGGCGATCCACCAATGCCTGTACCACTTCCAGTTTACGTTTGTTCTCACTGGCAATGCGGTACTTCTCCCGTTTCGTCCCTATCGCATACGGTATTTCCTGCTCCTTGGGAAGGTCTATCCGTACTTCATGACAGTATGCCTCTGCGATGAATCCCTGTTGTTGCAACTCATTCCAAGGGACATCAAAACGCTTGGGACCAACAAGACTGAATACCTCATCCTCACGCCCGTCTTCCCTGACCAAGGTTGCTGTAAGGCCAACACGATACACGGCTTGCAACTCTGCGGTGACTTTAAACACTGGGGCTGGAAGCATATGTACCTCATCGTAGATGATCAAACCCCAGTTCCCTTTGGTAAGCAGCTCAAGATGCGGGAAAGGTCCGTCCTTGTCCGGACGGTAGGTGAGCACCTGGTAGGTACACACAATCACCTCCTTGCTCTCCTTCTTCTCCCCTGTGTATTCCCCTACTTGGTCTTTTTTCAAGGTGGTCTTGTCCAATATTTCATTGATCCACTGGTGTACAGCAGCCACATTGGTTGTTACTATCAAGGTTTTGGTGGTGAGTCGTTCCATGATATGCAGCCCTACCACTGTTTTTCCAGAACCGCAGGGAAGGACGATGGTTCCAAACCCGCTTCCAGGGCCCAAATCACCCAACAAGGCATCAGCTGCCTGCTTCTGGTAGGGGCGTACCGTAAACGGTTTGCCACCGAGGGTTGTATCCCTGAGGGATACGGGTACGAGAGGTCCATGGTTCAATGGAATCCTGTCATCAACCGGATAGCCGATCTTGATCAACTGCAGCTTGATCTCTCCACGGTTGTACGCTGCAAGAAGAAACCGCGATTCATCCTTTACAATCAAAAGCTTGGCAATAGCCTGTCTGTTCAACAGTTCAGTTCTGATACGTTCGCTCTCAACCCAAAGTTCATAGTAGCTCGGGTCATCGCTGCTTGAGAGCACAACCTTCCCCCAACGTGTAGCCATATCCTCTATGTAAAATCGTACCGATTCAGGTACCGGGAATTTTGACCAGTAATCAAGCCGTGAGAGGATGAAGGATACATCCACTCCACAGCTTGAGGCGTTCCACAGGCTGATGGCGCTCAAGGCATAGGTATGCATGTGTTCAGGGCTCTTGATCAGCTCGCAGAACCGGACAAGATCATTACGACACGCTTCACTTTGTTCATGGTGAACATCGAGAAGCAGGGTTTTGTCACTCTGTACAATAAGTGGGGTATCTTGCATCATGCCTTCCCGAATGCGGTGTAATAGAGGTCAAGCAGGGTGATTGCGACCATTGATTCGATGACCACCACAGCCCGGCTGCAGATGCAGGGGTCATGCCGTCCTTCAATTTTCAGAGTAGTGGTTTCATTATTCTTGGTGACCGTCTGCTGTGGTTTCCCGATAGATGCAGTTGGCTTGATTGCAGCCTGCAGGACAATCTCCTGCCCGGATGAGATGCCCCCGAGGATTCCTCCAGCATGGTTGGAAAGGAATCCATCACTGGTCCGTTGGTCGTTGAACTGGCTGCCACGCATGGATGCACAGGCAAATCCATCACCGAATTGGATTCCTTTTACCGCCCCTATGCTCATTACGGCATGGCTGAGCAATGCTTCAAGTTTCCCGAATACCGGCTCACCAAGCCCCGGCCTCACTCCCTCAACCCTGCATTCTATAATACCGCCAATGCTGTCTTTCTCGTTTCTCACCTGTTCAATGAGAGCGACCATTGATTGTGCGGCTTTCCGGTCAGGACAGGAGAGTGGATTATCCGTTTCATCCCAATGCCTCTCACGGGCTATGACCTCTCCAACCTGTACCGTACCTGCTTTGATGGTGATGCCACGTTTTGCAAGGAGTTGCTTTGCCAATGCCCCGGCCGCCACCCGAGCGCTGGTTTCTCTTCCACTCGATCGCCCCCCGCCACGGATATCCCTGATCCCGTACTTTTGGGCGAATGTCCAGTCTGCATGACCGGGCCGGTATACATGTTCAAGATGGGAGTAATCGGCGGAACGCTGATTGGTACTGTAGAGAATCATGGCGATCGGGGTGCCTGTGGTGAAACCTTCATAGGTACCACTGAGAATAGTCAGTTTATCAATCTCATTTCGTTCAGTTCCTGTCGGGTTTGCACCAGGCCTACGACGGTCCATCTCCTTCTGGATGGCCCCCTCATCAATCTTGAAGCCTGGTTCGACCCCATCGATGATGACTCCCAAGGCAGGACCATGTGACTCGCCAAATGTGGTGACGGTATATGCTGTGCCAAAACTGTTGTGTCCCATATCAAACCTCGATTTTTAGTCTATCAACCAGGAACCGCGCTGTATCGCGGACGTCCACATAATTGGGTAATCGTACCATGATGTCACAAATGTTGCTATAGCGCTCATGTCTCCGTTTATAGAGCGAAGCGAAGGAGGCCTGGGGAGATGAAGGGTCGAGAAAGGGTGGAATTCCTCCCTCCAGGATTCGCTGCAGGAGTACTGACTCATCCACTTCCAGATAAACAAGCTTTCCCGATTGCTTGACCAGCTCAATCAAGGCTTGGTTGTCCGAAGCCCCTCCCCCCAGACTGATGATATAGGGTGTTTGCGTGGTGCTGAGAAAGGTCCTGAGTGCCTTGACTTCCTCTTCCATGAATGCCTTTTTGCCTGCTTCTTGATAGAATTCGCGGATGGAACGGCAAGGAGCAATATTCTGGAGGACCAAGTCATCCAGATCGATCCAGGAGTAATCCAATGCTTTGGCGGCAAGCTCTCCAAGCGTGGATTTACCGCTGTGCTTGATTCCGCAGAAGTAGAGGTGTCTCATATTCATCTCTGGTCGAATAAATCGGTCCATGATGCACTGTAGGCATCAATGATGGGCTTTGTTGCTGGAGCCTTGGTATAATATTGTCTTCTTCGTTTTTCCTTTCGGCCTTGAATCATCATTTCCACTGCCATCTGATAGCGTGCTTCATGCAGGTTTTTTCTCACTTGTTCCTCATAGTGGTTCACCCTGATGGTTTTCTTCAAAGCGTAGTGGAAGGTAACAATCATGGCATACCAGAACAGTGAAAGCAGCAAGGGCTGTAGATCGAGATAGGAGTAGGGAAGGCTTACCCGGGCAGTATTGCTTGCCACTTGGTAGAGTTTGAGTGCATTCGGCCAGAGAATGAAAAGAGTAAGAAACAGTGGCACAATCCAGTAGAGTCCCTGGCGCGAAAAGAGGAAACGCAGGCAGGCTGCGAATGCCAGGAAGTTCAAGAGCAGGCAAACCAAAGGGAGTGCATAGATTTCAATCATGGTTCCTCCGCTATCCAAAGGGTCTTCTCCTATGATACCATAGGGCAACTCTTTGGGGAATAACTATGGAATTACAAAATCAAATCTCCAGTGCTCTGTTGAAAAAACGAAAACGAGAGAAGATTGAGGATGTACGAGGTCCGTACTATCGTGATACCACGGCCATCATACACTCTTCACCGTTTCGCAGGCTCAAACACAAGACACAGGTATTCTTCGCCCCCAGCAATGATCATATCTGTACGAGGATGGAACACTGCCTTCATGTCTCTTCCATTGCCTCAACCATATGCAAGGGACTCGGCTTGGATAGTGAGATTGCGTGGGCGATCGGCATGGGACATGACCTTGGCCATACCCCATTTGGCCATACCGGGGAGAAAATTCTCTCGGCCAAGATGCAGAAGGCAGGATTCCCAGCGTTTGAGCATGAGGTCAATAGTCTGCGTGTCGTCGATTTTCTTACGGCTCACGGAAAAGGGCTGAACCTCACCTATGCAGTAAGAGACGGAATAGCCTGTCACAACGGTGAGCAATTGGTGCAGTCCATCAAGCCGACCTTTGTCGTGAGGGAGCTGGAGCAAATTATCAGTAGAAAAGGTTTGGTTCCTGCAACCTATGAGGGAGTAGTGGTACGCTTCAGCGATACCATTGCCTACCTTGGAAGGGATTTTGAAGATGCTTGTAGGTTGGGGATCATCAGTGAGGAACAGCTTCCTGAGCAGGTTACCCGTATCCTGGGAAGAAGGAATGCCGATATCATCGACACCTTGGTCAATGATATCATTGAGCACTCCAACGAATCGGCGGGAATCAGTTTCAGTGATGAAATATTTCCTTCTGTGCAGGAGATGATCAAATTCAACTACCAGTCAATCTACAAGAGTCCCATGCTTGAAGGGTATGAGCGGTACTTCACCCGCTTGTTGACACTTATTCTTGATTACCTGACCTTCCTGCTGGAAACCTACGGTTATCGAGAGGAATTGTACGTGCAGGAGAAAAACATGCTTGCCATGGGCTTCTACCATCACTTGATGGATATGCATGAGGAGTATGAACAGAGGGATGGGAATGTTGGTCGACTCATCTATGACTATGTGGCTGGAATGAGTGACAATTTCTGTCTTGATTGTGCCAATGAGATACTCAAACCTGAGCATCTCAATGACAGCATAGAACACTCCCTGACCGGAAAATGGTTTGATGCTCGTTAGGCAAGTTCGTTGCCCAGTTTCTGGATTTCTGCAATGAACTGCCCCAAGTCATTGAAGGCTTTGTAGACAGCAGCGAAACGAACATATGCAACCAGGTCGACTTCTTTGAGCTGTTTGAGCGTCTCATCCCCGATGTCGCTTGAGGCTATCTCCCGCTTGCTTCCCACCTTGAGCAGGATGGCCTCCTCAATGTTCTGTAACAGCAGGTCAATTTCATTCTCGCCGATCTTTAGTTTTTCCGTACAGGAACGGATTCCGCGACCGATTTTGTTCAAGTCAAAAGGTTCTCTTCTCCCATCTCGTTTGATAACCATCAGGGGCTTGTCCTCAATCCGTTCATAACTGGTAAATCGGTACCCGCAGATATTGCATTCCCGTCTTCGCCTGATAGACGAACCGCTGGAATTCTGTCTGGATTCAAGAACCTTGTCATTCATTGCTGAGCAGTGTGGGCATCGCATCGGTGTACTCCTTACTGCGTTCAGTATACCAAAGCAAGTACTAGTTTTCAATAAAATAGTGGTAATATTTGCAGTAACTTTAAATAATAAGAAAAAAAATACGCTATATGTAGTTTTACGCCTGAATACACGGATAAAAACATTTTTGTACAAAAATCTCCTAGTATGTACTCTGTTTGTTGTAATTAAAACGATATTGTGATAATAATAACATAGCGGAGGACGGTATGGCGGAATCAGTGAGTAGCTGTGTAAAAAGGATTGTGGACAAGAGTCCATTTATCCATGAGATGTTGATCAATGGGATTCTCTCATTCAGCAACTATGCCTCCTCTATCCAGGATGAAGTTCAGAAGGCATATGGTAAAGAGGTCAAGGCCAGTGCCATAGTGATGGCCCTTCGTCGTTATGGAGAAGAACTGAAGAAAGAGACTGCGAAGACCAACCATGGCAATGTAGAGTATGGAATTGTCATGAAAACCAATATTTTCGATGTGAATCTGGTCAGAAAGGACGACTTCATCAGTAAGCTGGGGATTCTGTACAAAAGCATTTCCACTGAAAAAGGTGATTTCCTCAACATTACCCTGGGAAGCCACGAAGTCTCCCTGGCGGTAAGTGAGAAATATCGGTATCTGGTAGATGAGTTGACCGAAGGTGAGGAGATTCTCAACCAGATGAACGATTTGGTTGCACTCTCCTTGGTGTTTACAGGAGATTTCCTGCAGACCCCTGGTATTGTCTATGAAGCAGTGCGCCATCTGGCTTGGGAGCAGATCAACGTAATCGAGATTGTCTCCACCATGAATGAGTTGACCTTTGTAATCAAGCGTGAGGACTCCATGAAAGCATTTGATGTGCTGCAAGGGTTCCTTCGTGCAAGCTAGCATAACGTTCTATGCTGCTGAGCGCGACCAGGGAAAGACTACTTCCTTGTTCCCCTTGATTCAGCAACTTGCTATCCAAAAGAAGCGTGTCTGTGGGGTACTTGCCCTTGCAAATCCCGAAAAAACCGTGTATAGACTCAAAGACCTCTTTTCACAAGAAGAACGATTGGCCCTTTGTGAGCAGCCGATCGGGCAGGGGAAACGTATCGGTAGGTTCTATCTGGATGAACAGGCCTTTGATTGGGCAAATGCTCAGATAATCCGGAACCTGGAATATTCACAGGTGGCTATCTTTGATGAGATAGGCAGACTGGAAATAGCTGGGGAAGGACTTGCCCGTTCTTTCAGGAAGGCATTGGACACTCCAGGTCTGCAAGTATTCGCTACGGTACGCATTCCCTTTATTGAAGCGGTGCTGAACAGTTTCTCCATTCCCAAGGAGCGGGTGGAGATCAAGTATGTCGGGTATAAGGAATGAAATGCAATGAATGAACTCTACTGGATAGGAATGCTGGCTCTGAATTTCGTCATGATTCTTATCGCTTTCAGATTGTGGGGAAAATTGGGACTCTATATTTGGATACCCATCAGTGTCATCGTGGCAAATATCCAGGTAACAAAGAATGTAATGCTCTTTGGCTTTGATGCAACCTTGGGCAATATTGTGTATGCAACGGGATTTCTGGCAACGGATATTCTCAGTGAGCTTTATGGGAAGAAGGAGTCATCAAAGGCGGTTGCTATTGGATTTTTCAGTCTGCTCTCCATGACAATCCTTATGCAGATGGCTCTGTTGTTTGAGCCGGCTGCCTCGGATATCGCCCACCCCTCACTTTCCATGATCTTCGGCCTGATGCCTCGAATCGCCTTTGGTTCCCTTGTGGCCTATGTGGTGAGCAATCTGCACGATATATGGGCCTTCGACTATTGGAAGCGAAAACATCCGGGGAATCGCACGCTCTGGTTGAGGAACAATCTGAGTACCATCGTCAGCCAACTCATTGATACCTTGGTATTCACCTTTATAGCGTTCTGGGGCGTCTACCCGACAGAGGTGCTGACCGGAATAGTCATCAGTACCTATCTCCTGAAATGGGTAGTGGCTGTACTGGATACCCCATTCATGTATCTTGCCCGTTTCTGGTACGATAAGGAGAAGATTCCCGTCCCTACTATTTAGGAGGGAGCACAACCTTCAATGCATCGATGCATGTTCTTGTTCCTACATAAAGGGAAGGAGAGAATGGCTTACGGTGCAAGAGAAAATCATCATCGTAGATGAATGGTTTTCCATCCACGTACTCAACCAGCATTCCTGCCGAGAGCAGGACTGCGTGTGAGGCTGCTACATCCCAGACATAACAACTTTGGTTGACGCATCCTTGGATATGCTCATAAATCACAGGGCTAAGCATATGAATGATGGATGACCCGAAGATCCTGATCTTTCCTTCATACCGGGAAAAGTCCATCAAACGTTGCCCGCTTGAACCCATCGTGATTTGCCAAGGGAAATCCTTATTGCCTTCCACAATCAACGGTTGCCCGTTTATCAAGGGCTCCTTCCCTGGATCAAGTCGTACAAAAAGGTCTTCTTCCCCAATTCCCCAACGCGGAGCACTGATCATGGCACCGACGGGCACTCTGTCTTTATTGAGAATACCCAAAGCCACCGCCCAGGAAGGAAGCCCCTGTGAGTAGACATCCGTACCATCGATTGGATCAAGAACAAAGGTGAACGGAGATGCTTCCCTGTAGGGGGTCAGGGTCTCCTCACTGATGATGTTCATAGAGGGGAAGAGCCCCTCGATGACGGAGATGATCTGCTTCGAGATTGTAAGGTCTGTTTCGGTAATCACCGAACCATCCTTCTTGTATGATCGACTGATATGTTGCTGTTGTACCTTGGCATACATCCCTGCTTCCCGTACGGCAAGAGCGAGTGAATCCAATGCTTTTTGATCGAGTGTGCTTTCCATTATCTTGCATAACCTTCTTGCTCATGATAGGGTAATGGCGCTTATGCAAACACCTATTTCAACCCTTGTTCAATCGTATATCAAAAACAGTCCTGCTTACAAGGCGTATGGCACGATGACCCGACACCTGCACATTGAGGGGTTGGAAGGATATCCGCTAGCCCAGTTCCTTCGCATGATTGCGCGCAAACACAAAGGCCGTATTTGGGTCATCTGTCCAACAGAGGAGAGCGCAAAGGATTTGCTCAAGGATAGTGGTGTCTCAAAAAACCAGGATGCCCCCTATGCAGATGAACTCAAGACCGTGTACCTTCCCAGTAATGGGAGAAAGCTGTACACCCCGTTCAGTGGGGACAATGTTGAATACGACCAACTCAACCGGTTGACCTCGATTACTGAAATGCGGCATGGGATGATTGTCACACACCTGCGAGCGTTTGTAGGTCCGCTGGTCAGCCCTGAGACGCTCTCAGCTTCATCTCTTTCCCTGCGGGTGGGGGGAGCGTTTGATAGTACACGTATTGCAGAACAACTTTCCCGGGCGGGTTACCTCAACACTGTCTCCACCAATTCGATGGGTGAGTTCAGCCTGAGGGGAGAGGTCATGGACATTTTCCCCTATGAGAGTGAGCACCCCTTCAGGATCTATGCAGACTGGGATAAAGTGGGAAAGATCAGCAGTTTTGATCCCATCACACAGGAGACACTCTCCCCTGTAGACCATTTTACCCTCTCTCTGGTTGATGCTACGGACAAGCTTGCCACCTCCTCAATCAGGGGTTACCTTGGTGATGAAGACTTGTTTTGTTTCATCGGAGACAAACGGCTTGCCACCAGCTTTCACAGTTTGCAACTTGAAGCGAAGTCACTCTACCGGCAAGCATTCCTGGAAGATCGGGATGTGCTCAAGCCGGATGAGTTGTTGCTCGATTTCCCCCTTTTCCAGACCAATTGCAAGTATTCTATCACCTTGATGGATCTTGCAGGACAGACCCCTGATGCCTTCAAATTCGATATAGAAGGCCCTCGTTCCTACTTTGGGAATTTTACGTTGCTCAAGGAAGACCTCAAGAGCTTTGAAAAACAAGGGTGGAAGGTAACGATCTTTACCGAGAACCAGTTGCAACTGCAACGCCTTGCTCAGATGCTCAGTGCTTTCTCGTTTCTCTCCTACGAGAGAATGGAACTCTCGGGGGGATTCTCCATCCCCAGCACCAAGATCATTGCAATCTGTGAACACGAGATATTTGGACGTAGAAGACAGGTGGTCAAGACCCTGCAGCATACCCAATCGACCCCGCTGGACTCATTTGTTGATCTGAATGAGGGCGATTATGTGGTGCACGTGAACTATGGGGTGGGAAAGTTCGTCAAGATTGACCGTGTTTCCAGTTTTGACCGTGAACGTGATTTCATCAAGATTGCCTATGCTGACAGTGAGATGCTCTATGTCCCCATCGAGCAGGCCAACTTGGTCCAGCGCTATATAGGAAGCGATGGGGGAAATCCAAAACTGGACAAACTTGGTGGCATAAGTTGGGAGCACAAGAAAGCCAAGGCCCGCAAGAAAGCCGAGGACCTTGCAAAACATTTGATCACACTCTATGCAAAACGCCAGAACAGCCCGGGATATGCCTTTCCCAAGGATACTGATTGGCAACTGCAGTTTGAGGCATCCTTCCCTTTCGACGAGACAGCTGACCAACTGGCTTGCATCGAGGATATCAAGAATGATATGGAGAAACCGATGGTCATGGACCGTCTCATCTGCGGCGACGTTGGCTACGGAAAGACTGAAATAGCCTTCCGTGCTGCGTTCAAGGCGGTCATGGGTGGAAAGCAGGTTGCTTTCTTGGCTCCTACCACAATTCTTGCTGAACAACATTACCAGAACTTTGTCAGCCGTTTGGGGAGCTTTCCGGTCCGTTGTGCCCAACTCTCCAGGATTGTGCCAAAGAAGGATCAGAAAACAACCTTGCTGAGTGTCGCAGAAGGAAAGATTGATGTTCTGTTCGGTACTCATCGAATACTTCAGAAGGACATTATGTATCGGGATCTAGGGCTGCTGATTGTTGATGAGGAACAGCGTTTTGGTGTCAAGGACAAGGAGCGTATCAAGGTGTTGAGGAACAGTATCGATTCACTCTCCCTCAGTGCAACACCCATTCCGAGGACCCTCTACATGTCTCTCTTGAAAATCAGGGATATGTCACTGCTTGCCACTCCTCCCATAGCACGCCGCCCCATCGAGACACATATCGGCGAATACGACCAGGATGTCATTGTACGGGCAATCAGGGAGGAAATTGATCGGGGTGGGCAGGTCTTCTTTCTGCACAATCGAATTGAGAGCCTTGATGAGGTGGTCCATCAGCTGACGAGTTTATTGCCGGATTTGATCATCGAGAGCGCGCATGGGCAGATGGAAAGCCGGAAACTGGAGGATACCATGAGGCGCTTTGTCCATGAAGGAATCCATGTATTGGTCTCAACGACCATCATTGAGAACGGTATCGACATCCCCAACGTGAATACCATGATTATCGACCGTGCAGACCGGTATGGGTTGAGCCAGCTCTACCAGCTCAGGGGGAGGGTGGGGCGCAATGACCGTCAAGCGTATGCTTATCTCTTCTATCCCCAGGGCAGTGCTCTCAGTGAAATTGCAGTGAAACGACTCAAGATCATCAGTGAACATACGGAACTTGGTTCCGGGTTCAAGGTGGCCATGAAGGATATGGAGATCAGGGGAACCGGAAATCTCCTGGGAAGGGAGCAGAGTGGTCAGCTTTCCTCTGTTGGTCTTGATATGTACATTCGAATCCTTGATGAGGCGATTCGGGACCTGCGAAAGGAAGGCTTGAAGGAAGAAGACAAGGAAGTATTCCTCGAACTCGATTATACCGGTTTCATTCCCGATACCTATATCAAGGCGCCTTCGGTGAAGTTTGACATCTATCGAAAGATTGCCTCCATAAACAATGAAGAACAGTTACACTCCTTGAGCAGTGAACTCAGTGATCGGTTCGGGCCCCCTCCTGAGGAGGTTGCCAACCTCTTGTACATTGCACAGATCAAGATTCTTTGCCGGAAATTGTCCATCATCCATTTGACAGACCGAAAGGGAGTTGTCACCATTGAATTCGGCAAGGTTGCAGATCTGAATGTAAACAAGGTGATGAATCTCATTGCCTTGAGTAACAAACGTGTGTGGTTGGACATGCGAAAGATGAACATCATGTATATGAAAACTGATGCAGTTTCCCTCAAGGACAAAGCCTTGTTCCTGATGGAGAAGTTGCAGCGGTTGCTGTAGGAGTTTGCATGCAGGTTACGCAAGAAACAATCTTCCAGGATATTCCGGAATTGCAGTGGGTTGAGAGCAGAAGCGAAGGCGCAAGACGTGCAATCAAGAGCTATGTGCTCAGAGGGTCCTACCTCAAGACGTTCCAGGTGGAGGCGGTAAGACGCTATTATGCGACCTATGGAATCCCGTTTCGTCAGGAACTGCTGGACTACTCCCAGGTGTATGGAAATGACAATCCCTTGGTCATTGAGATTGGTTTCGGTATGGGTACAGCCACATCCCGTATTGCCAAGGAGCGCAGCCAGTTCAACTATCTTGGGCTGGATGTGTTCCTTTCAGGATTCACCAAGCTTCTGGATGTAGTGGGGCGGGAACAACTGGATAATGTACGTCTGATGCGCTTTGACGCAGTGGAGGTGCTCCGCTCTATGATCCCCGATAACAGTGTTGCCGGATTCCACATATTCTTTCCTGATCCTTGGCCGAAAAAACGACAACAGAAACGTCGACTCATTCAGGAGCCTTTTGCTTCCCTGCTCGCGAGCAAGCTGGTGAAGGGTGGATACATCTACTGTGTTACCGACTGGGAGGAATATGCCTACCAGATGCTTGAGGTTTTTAAGAAGACAGAAACCCTGGTAAACCCCCATGATGGATTTGCTCCCCCCGTTCCTTGGCGTGATACTACACGGTTTGAGGAAAAGGGACTCGCAAAGGCTCATCCGATCAACGAGGTCTGGGTGGAGAAGCGCTGAGATGAGGGAAGGGAGCTTGCCGCCGCAAGCTCCCTTCCAAGGTTCCACAAATTCACTCTCAAGCAATCAGAAAAGCAATAATCTGATTGTCCACCACCTACTCCTCATCCACCAAGGAATCCTTGTAGGTCTTGATTACCTCATCAGCCAGTTTACCACTGAGAGGCTCGTAATGGTCGAACTCCATTTCAAAACTTCCCGTACCACTAGTCATCGACTTTAGGTCGATTGCATAGTTGAGTAGTTCTGATTGAGGCACCTGGGCTTTTACCAACTGTAGATTGCCCATATCTTCCTGACCAAGTACGCGTCCTCGCTTACTGCTCAAGTCAGAAAGAATGTCGCCCAGATAATCATTCTCTATATATACACTAAGAAGCATGATTGGTTCAAGTAGGACAGGCTTGGCCTTTTCCACCGCAATTTTCATAGCTCCCTTTGCAGCAAGCTTGAACGCCATTTCGCTGGAATCAACCGGGTGCTCCTTTCCATCGATGAGTGTAATGCCAATATCCATCATTGGATACCCCGCAAGATATCCCTCTTCCATCATCTCGTGCAGGCCCTTCTCAATGCCGGGGATGTATCCCTTGCTGACTGAACCGCCCTTGATGGCGTTGGTGAAAGAGTAATAGGCACCCCTTTCCAATGGTTCAATCTCAATCAGGACACGGGCATACTGACCATGACCACCACTTTGCTTCTTGTGTGAATACTCAGCGATGCCACTCTTCTTAGTGATGGTCTCGCGATATGCAACTCTGGGAAGCCTGGTGATGATGGATACTTTCTGTTTCTCCCTGACCTTGTCGAGGATCATATTCAAATGTAGCTCACCCATACCGGCAACCACGTTCTCCTTGGTCTCCTCGTTGTACTTGATCAGGAACGTCAAATCCTCTTCTGTGACCTTGTGCAGAGCCTCGTTCATTTTCACTTCGCTCTTCTTGTCCTCAGCACTGATTGCAAGGCTGTAGATTGGTTGCGGGAAGGCAAGAGGCTTGAACTGGAACTTCGTGTCACTGCCTTCTACCAGCGTTGAGTTGGTGGAGGCAATGTTGCTCTTTGCAATGACGCCGATGTCTCCAGCTGCCAATAGGTCTGTCTCGATGAGCTTCTTGCCGACGAGCCTGAATACCTTACCCGAACGCTCCTTCCTGTTGAGATGCGGGTTGTACAATTCGGTATCTCCCTTGATCACCCCTCTGAGGACTTTCAGGAAGCTCAATTTACCGCTGAACTGGTCGATTGTCGTCTTGAACACCACTGCAGCCGCAGGGCCTTCCTCAGTGATAGTAAACTCTTCCTCACTACCATCTTCGTTGATGATCCAATCGGTCTTGCCGATCGGCTTAGGGAAGTTGTTCTTTATGAAATTGAGCAGGCTGATTATACCGATTCCTTTCTCCGATGCCCCACAAAAAACAGGGATGACACGGTTGTCTTCCATGCCTTCACGCAGGCCCCGTCGGATATCTTCACTGGAGAGCGTACCTTCATCAAAGTATTTTTCAATCAGGTCATCGGCACCCTCTGCGGCATTCTCTACAAGGTCGTTACGGTACTGTTCTTCAAAATCCTTCATGTCGGAAGGAATTTCTGTTTCACCTTCTTTCCCATCCTGGCCGACCATGTAGGCTATGTCTTCAATTAGATTGATGGTGCCCCTGAAATCCTTGCCGCTACCAATAGGAATGACGACAGGAACAAAGTTGGCTTTGAATGTTTCGCGAAGGTTTTCGAGTACTTGTGTATAGTCTGCACGGTCTCGGTCCATCTTGTTGATGAAAACCGCCCGTGGTTTATTGCGTTGATCAAGATGACGCCAGAGTTTGATGGTCTCAATCTGGGCTCCATCACGTGCGTCAACAACCATTACTGCCGACTCACAGGATCGGAATCCGCAGATGGTCTCCCCGATGAACCCTGCGGTTCCCGGAGTATCAATGATGTTCAGAGTCTTTCCTTCCCAGCCCAGGGAGGCGAGGGAAGCATGAATGGAAATCTTATGGGCAATTTCCTCATCCGTATAATCACTTACTGTCTTTCCACTAGAGACATTCTCTGCCCGGGGAATCACATTGGCATAAAATAACAATTGCTCCACCAACGTGGTTTTCCCGGTGCCGTTGTGGCCGATGATGGCGACATTCCTTAAATCATTGCTGACAACGCTCATAGTTCCTCCTTTGATCACACTATGCTAATCTTGAACGCATGCATGTATGGTACGCCCCATCAACTCATATGTCAAAAGAATTCTGTTTGAGCGCTCAATCACCCGGACACAAAAAAGCAGACACCCTTCTGCCAGAGGATGTCCGCCGGTATATGTGTGAGAACAATCTTGTTTGTCTCGCCTAACGCGTCAGGCTGACATTCACATCAATGATGTGGTTGATGTCCTGTTTGAGTTTATATGCGAATTGATCCATAACGGTGACATCATTGGGAAGCTTGTCGCCGTCCTCGCAGAAAAATGTCCAACAAGGTACATCCAACGCAGCACTGATCTTCTCGATGGTGGAGAAGGAAGGTGCTTTCCTTGAAGTCTCGATTTCTGTCACAAATGAGGTGGAAACGCCGATCTTCTCAGCCAACTGAGCCTGAGTTAGAGAGAGCTTTCTTCTGCGCTCCTTCAGATTTCTTGCGAAAATGTCCTGCAAATTGTAGGTTCTAGCCATGTTGTACTCCTCTTAAGAAATTGCAATAGTTAAATCAACCGAAAAGAGTGTAAATATTCTCCAACGGTCTAGTATTTACCCTTTCTTTTAGTACATATTAGGCATAATTGTCACAATTCCGCAAGATTGGAACCATGCTCTTTTGATATTTCCCATACCATTAGCGGGTTTTTTGCGCATAATGGTCAAACTCCATCGAGAAGGTTCCCCTTCCTTGTGTCGCTGAACGTAGCACAGTAGAGTATCCAAATAGTTGAGAGAGTGGTGCCTGTGCATGGATATGCTCACTTGCAGTCCTGCTCTCGATACTGTTGACCAATCCACTCCTGCTGGTGATACTGCTGATGGCTTCCCCTACGTACTGTGTGGGGACAATAACGGTAACCTTCATTACCGGTTCCATCAGGATTGGACCGGCTCCCTGAGCCACCTTGTCGAAACACATTGCAGCACATGCCTCGAATGCAAACGGGGTAGCTGTAAGTTCATTATAGGTGATGCTGGTTACCTCAACCTCAAGGTCGACGGTTTCATACCCAAATTGGATACCACCCTTGAATGCATTGGTGATTCCTCTCTTTACTGCTTCATAATACTGCTCATCCATGCCTCGAACCTTTGCAGAACAACGATAGCGGTTCCCGCTCCCGGTGGGAAGGGGGCGGATAGTAAGGCCCACCTCAGCAGTATTTTCCTTGCCTGCAATGATCTTGGAGAACTTCTCACTGCCACTGGTTTCCTTGGTGACCGATTCACGATAGGTTACCTGCGGGTTGCCCACCCGTGCCTTGATCTTCATCTCCTTGGTTAGTCTGGTCACCAGTACATCCAGATGCAACTCGCCCATACCACTGATAACCAACTGCCCTGTCTCATCGTCATCCCGATAGGTAAAGGTGGGATCTTCTTGTGCAAGAATGCCAAGTGCGGAACGGAGCTTGTCGCCATCGCTGAGACTGTTAGGTTCAATGGCAACTGAGATGACAGGAACGGGGAAATGCATCTCTTCAAGGAGAATCTGGGCACCTTCACTTCCTAGTGTGTCACCAGTTCGCCCTTCCTTGAACCCAATGATTACACCAATGTCACCTGCTTCAAGTTCACTCAACTCTTCAGATCTGTCAGCATGCATACGGAGAATCCTGTTCACCCGCTCCCGTTTCTTCTTGCTGATGTTCATCAAGGTAGTACCTTTCTTGATGACACCATTGTAGACTCTGACAAAACTCATGGGGCCGGCTTCTCTATCCACTTGAATCTTGAATAGGAGAGCAAGTGGTGGTTTCTCCTTGTTATACGGAATCTCCACCGATTTCTCGGTCTTCTTGTGGATGCCTAAGATCGGGGGGACTTCAGAGGGAGAAGGGAGATAGTCAATGACCCCGTCAAGCAGGGCCTGGACACCAATATCCTTCAATGAGGAACCAACAAATACCGGCAGTGCCTGCCGTGCGATGGTTGCCTTTTTCAAGGTTCTCTTGATCAGCTCAATATCGATAGGTTCCCCTTCGAAGTACAACTCAGTAATTTCATCACTGAAGGTTGCAACGCTGTCGATCAACTTTTCATACCAGCTATCCACTTCCTCCTGCATGGAGGCCGGAATTTCCTCTTCTGTATAGGTCATTCCCTGGTCTTCGATGCTATAGATGTAATACTTCTTGGTCAGCAGGTTGATAATGCCGCTGAAGTTGTTCTCTGCTCCGACGGGAAGATACAATGGTATGGGATTCGCACCCAATTTCAGTTTCAGCTCGGATACCGCCTCTTGGAAATTTGCTCCCAGACGGTCCATCTTATTGATGAATGCAATACGGGGAACACGGTAGGTATCAGCCTGTCTCCAGACAGTTTCGGTCTGTGGTTCCACTCCACCGACAGCGCATACAACCATAACCGCGCCATCGAGTACCCTAAGGGCTCGCTCCACTTCTGCGGTAAAGTCAACATGCCCCGGGGTGTCGATGATGTTGATCTGATGGTCCTTCCAGAAACAAGTGGTTGCTGCACTGGCAATGGTGATGCCACGATCCTGTTCCTGTTCAAGGAAGTCCATGGTTGCTTCTCCGTTGTCAACCTCTCCAATACGATGGTTTTCCCCTGTATAATAGAGGATGCGTTCGGTGGTAGTGGTCTTTCCCGCATCAATATGTGCCATTATTCCAATATTTCGTGTTGTCTTCTCGTCCATGTACTTTTTCCTTCAAACAATCTGAGCAACAGTACCACACATGTCGTTCATAATCAACGAGAAGGGCGGAGCAAAAGGATACGCAGGGCATTGAAAACAGCGATGATGGTCACCCCGGTATCTGCAAATACTGCCAGTGCCATGGATGCATACCCTAGTGCCCCCATCACAAGCACAATCCCCTTTATTCCCAGGGCAAATGTGATGTTCTGCTTCACAATACGCGATGTCTTCTTGCTTATGACCACCAATTTCTCCAGCTTTGACAGTTCTTCACTCTGGATCACGATATCTGCACTCTCTATGGCTGCATCACTGGCCTTACTTCCCATTGCAATGCCGACACGGCTGGCTGCAAGGCTTGGAGCGTCATTCATCCCATCCCCAACGTAAGCGAGGTGGGGATTGGTTCGCTCGATTTCAGCAAGATATTCCTGCTTTTGGTCAGGAAGGAGCTCTGCATGATATCCATCAAGACCTAGCTCAGCTGCAATTGCCTTGGCATGTTGTTCCTTGTCTCCTGAGAGCATGAGCATCTGCTTGACTCCATGGCCCCTCAGTGCTTTGATAAGTTGTTTCGCATCTGGACGGATTGTATCTTTCAGTTGGAACGAAGCGGCATGGATGCTATCCACTGCCAGGTGGATGGTCCCTTCATCCTCATTGTCGGATGAAAGGGGGATGGACAAGGATGCGAACAGGGCAGCGTTTCCTGCGGTCACCTGCTTTCCGTCAATCAAGGCAGAGATGCCCTTGCCGGAAATCTCTTGGATGTTGCTCGCCTCATAGGGTGCATCAAGTGTGTCGAACGCCCTTGCAAGGGGGTGATTGCTCTGACGCTCCAAGCTTGCAGAGAGCTCCTTGAGATATGTTTCTGCAAATGTGGTCTTGCCGGTTACCACCATCTTTTCCAGGGAAAAACTTCCATGGGTCAACGTCCCGGTCTTGTCAAAGACCATGGTGTCGATGGTAGAGATGGCTTCCAGGTAATTGCCTCCCTTTACCAGGATACCGTGCGAGGCACTCTTGCCGATTCCTGCAAAGTAGGAAAGGGGAACACTGATGACCAGTGCACAGGGACAACTCACTACCAGGAATACCAAGGATCGGTAGATCCAAGTCTCCCAATCTCCTGTTAGCAAGGAAGGAATTATCGTCAGTGCAAGGGCAAAAAATACCACGAAGGGAGTGTAATATCGTGCAAAGGTGGTGATGAACTGCTCGGTATGTGCCTTCTTTGAGGAGGACTCTTCAACAAGGCGAAGTATCTTTGTTGCCGTGCTTTCCTCATACACCCGGGTTGTCTGGATATCAAGGACTCCTGTGAGGTTCACGCTCCCGCTCAATACGGTTTCCCCCTCTTTCGCGTTCTGGGGAAGTGACTCCCCGGTAAGGGATTGCATGTCCAAGGTTGATGACCCCCTGAGGATGGTCCCATCCAAGGGAATCTTCTCTCCTGCCAGGACCCTGATGATGCTTCCTTTTGCAACAGATTCACTGGCAACCATTTCCGGTTTCCCATCCCGGATGATTCTTGTTTCGTCTGCTCTCAGGTCAAGGACTTCCATCACCGCATTCCTGCTTTTCTCGACAGCCCGGTCCTGGAAGAATTCCCCGATCAGGTACAGCAACATAACCGCAGAGGCTTCCCCTGTTTCCCCGATGGCGAAAGCGCCAAGCGTGGCTATGCTCATTAGGAATTTTTCATCAAACACCTTTCCATGCAGCAGGTTCGTACCTGCCTTGAGCAGTACGGTGTATCCAGCAATGAGATAGCTGGGAAGGAAAAGCCAGGGAGTATCCAAGAAGTAGGCAAGGGCAAAAAACAGCACGGAGGAAGAGATACGGATGATCATGCGCAAGGAAGTATGCTGCTTCTTGTAAGGTTGAGCGGAAACCTTCAACGCAGGCTCAACCCGTTTCGCCTCAGCAATAAGGGACTGGAAGAACGCATCATCCCTGTTTTCCATACTCTGTACATGGATTTGTTTCTTTGCATAGTCAACTCGTGCTTGTTTGATACCTTCTACCTTGTTCAGTTTTTCTTCTATGGTAGCTGCGCAGGCAGCACAGTCAAGATTTTGTACATTCCAGCTACGCTTGTCGGTCATGAAGTTCTCCTATAATATCAACATATGAATACATATTCATATAATAATACTTTGTCTCCTTTTGTCAAGAGGGGAAAAAGAGTATGAGGAAGCGCTGTTTGTATGATAGAATTACCACACCTGTAAAGAGGACTGTGGCTCTCTCTTTGTGTGGATTTTTTTTGGACAGAGGGAACCTTCCAAGGTTCCTGAAGGAGTTGCTATGTTGGAACAATTGAAAGAAGAGGTGTGTGAAGCAAATCTGTTGCTTGAACACTACCGTTTGATCACCTTCACCTGGGGCAATGTCTCGGCGGTTGACCCAAAGCGAGAGTATATGGTCATAAAACCCTCCGGGGTCCCCTACGAGGAACTCACACCGGACAAGATGGTGGTGGTGGAGCTGGCAACCGGCAAGATTGCAGAAGGTTCCTACAACCCCTCATCAGACACCCCTACCCACCGGTATCTATACAACCATTTTGCAGAAATCCAAGCGGTTGTACATACCCATAGCCGGTGGGCAACCATCTTTGCTCAAGCAGGACGGGGTATTCCAGCCCTTGGTACCACCCATGCAGATTATTTCCATGGTGAGATTCCCTGTACCAGAGAGATGGAAAATGCTGAGATTGAGACAGCCTACGAGGAAGAGACAGGCAAGGTGATTGTTGAACGCTTCGCCTCGCTGGATCCACTCTCCATTCCTGCGGTGCTGGTGCACAGCCATGGGCCCTTTACCTGGGGTTCTCATGCAAAGAAGGCAGTGGAAAATGCAGTAGTTCTGGAAGAGGTAGCCAATATGGCCTACCACACGCTGCTTTTGGAGCAGCATCCTAAACGGACGATGGACCAGGTATTGCTGGATAAGCATTATCTTAGAAAACATGGAAAAAATGCCTATTATGGGCAGAAAAGACAGGGGTGAGCTATGAATAATATCGCACAAGTCCGTTTAGGTTTGGTTTCTGTGAGCCGTAATTGTTTTCCCAAAGCATTGAGTGAACGGCGACGGAAAGCAGTAAAGGAAGCCTACCAGGATCCACTCTATGAATGCCCTGTTACCGTTGAGAATGAGAAAGATATGCGCATCGCCCTGGAGGATGTGACAAAGCATGAGGTCAATGCGCTGGTGGTGTTCCTAGGCAACTTTGGTCCGGAAACCGCCGAAACCCTGCTTGCAAAATATTTTGATGGTCCGGTGATGTATGTTGCAGCAGCGGAAGGCGATGGGGATCTCCATGATGGAAGAGGGGATGCCTTTTGTGGAATGCTGAACTGTTCCTACAACTTGGCTCTTCGCTCACTACGAGCACATATCCCAGAGTATCCGATCGGCAGTGCTCGGGAAGTTGCCACCATGATCGAGGAGTTCATCCCTGTTGCGAAAGCTGTTTTATCCCTGAGAGAACTGAAAATCATCACCTTTGGGCCAAGACCGCAGGACTTCATGGCGTGTAATGCCCCCATCCAGGGATTGTTTGATCTCGGAGTGGAGATTGAGGAGAACAGCGAGCTGGACCTACTTGTTGCCTACAACCATCACAAGGATGACAAGCGCATAGATTCTTTGGTAAAAGAAATGGCAGGAGAAATCGGCAGCAGTCCCTACGAGGGAATCCTTCCCAGGCTTGCCCAGTATGAGCTGACCTTGCTTGATTGGGTTGAGGAACACAAAGGGGACCGCCAGTTTGTTGCCTTTGCAAACAAGTGCTGGCCTGCGTTCCAGACGGAGTTTGGTTTCGTTCCCTGCTACGTGAACAGTCGTTTGACTGCCCAAGGTATTCCCGTCAGCTGTGAAGTGGATATCTATGGGGCACTGAGCGAATACATAGGGATTTGTGTGAGTGATAAACCTGTGACCTTGCTGGATATCAACAATACGGTTCCTTCCCAGATGTATGAGGAGCATATCAGGGCAAAACGGTCTTACCGAAATGATGAACTGTTCATGGGGTTCCACTGTGGGAACACCTCCTGCTCCCTGTTGAAGAATCCTCATATGGGGTATCAGGTGATCATGAAGCGGGACCTCGAGCCAGAACTTGCAGAACCCGATATTACCAGGGGGACGATGGAAGGGGACTTGGTCTCAGGTCCGATTACCCTGTATCGACTGCAAGCGGATGCCCGAGGACGACTCCGCGCGTATATTGCTCAAGGTGAGGTATTGGATGTTCCCAGTGAGAGTTTTGGGAGCATCGGGGTGATTGGGATTGAGGAAATGGCTCGGTTCTATCGGTATGTGCTTCTGAAAAAGGCATACCCGCACCATGCGGCGGTAGCCTTTAACCATGTGGGGAAGGCCTTGTTCAATGTTTTCACCTATCTGGGAATTGAGGATATCGCTTACAACCAGAGGGAAGGATTACCCTACGAGGGTGAGAATCCGTTCAAGCATTAGCATACTGCCTCTCCTGAATTACAGCCCCCGGATTTCCAGGGGCTGTGGTTTATGTCCAATCGTCCACGAGTTGTTTGATTTCCTCAACAACTACTGCATCACTCTCTTTCAGCGGCTCCAGCATAGTTGCTTTTGCGAGTGCGTAGGAGAGGACCATGACAGCTTCCTGTCGGTCACTCATACTGTCCAGGGTGACTGATGAGTAGAACGGCTTGGATTTCCCCCCGTCCTTACCTTCGTAGTAGCGGTATTTCTCAAGATTTGATGATGCTTTATTCCAGTCCTTTTCCATACTTCGCATCTCTTTGCTCCGCTTTGAGGCGCTCCAATTTCGTGCATACAGTTCTTCTGCTAGTTTCTGGTAGTGGGCGGGGTAGTAAAGATGGCTGGGAATGGTATCCATGGCGATGCGCATATAACTCACTGCCCATTCCTTGTTACCGAAGGAGAGGAATCCACCGGGGAGTTCGTCGTAGAGGCTGGAAAGTACGTACCAGGTTTCGCTGGAGTCCACGACACCCAGGGTGTTTACAATCGTGGTTAGGTCCTCAAGCATTCCCTTTGCTTTGCCCAAGGCATTCAGCGGTCCCTTTGTCTGTCCCCAACGACCGATGTTCGAACACTTCCAGAGATATCCTTCATAGGAAGCGTTTGCTTCGATTGATTGCAAGGCATACTGTTCACCTTTCTCATAGAAAGCAAATCTTCCCTCTTTGTCATTCTCATCCAACTCATCTCCAAGTGATACTTGAAGGCGGGCCAGACGCCACAGTATTTGGGCGCGGTCCGCGTTGTTGTTTACTTGGGTAAGCTGTGCTTCCAACAGCGCTTCAGCCTGGGAAAATGAATCGATTTCATACAATGCATCTGCCTGACTCGTATCAACCGTTGCGGCAAGCGTACCGGTGAGAAGCAGGGTGAGAACCAGTGTCAACCCTAGTATCTTTTTCATGAACCCTCCTATGAAAACAATCGTTTGATCAAAGCAAGTTTCCCACGATAGGGGGCGTAACGCAGTTTTATCTCCAGCCAAGTCTTACTCTCCAATATGCTCTTTCGGTGGCTGAAGGTATCGAACCCCTGTTTTGCATGGTAGCTCCCCATGCCGCTTGACCCCACTCCTCCAAAGGGGAGGTGAGGGTTGGAGAGATGCATGACCGTGTCATTGATGCATCCCCCGCCATAGCTTACGGTTCGTACCACGTGTTCCTGATGATCCTTGTCGTTGCTGAACAGATACAGCGCCAATGGGTGCTCTCGGGCCTGGATGTAGCTTATGGCTTGTTCAAATGATTCATAGGTAAGGATGGGGAGGATTGGGCCAAAGATTTCATCACTCATCAAGGAACCAGTTTTCTGTACGTCCGTCATCAGTGTCGGGGCAATTTTCAGATTCTTTGGGTCGATCTGCCCCCCATAGGCAAGTGTTCCCTCTTCAAAAAGACTGATGAGTCGGTTGAAGTGTCTTTCGTTGATGATACGTGGTAGGTCATTGCTATGAAGTGGGTCATTCCCGAACATACGGGTGATTGCCTGTTTCATTTCTTCGATCAATTGCGAAGCTACCGATCGTTCAACCAGGACATAGTCTGGTGCGATACAGGTCTGTCCAGCGTTGAGACATTTTCCCCAGATGATTCTGCGGGCTGCAAGGGGGATATTGCTGTTTGCTTCTACGAGAGCGGGGCTCTTTCCACCCAGTTCTAGGGTGACCGGGGTGAGCGTCTTCGCCGCTGCCTCCATGACCACGCGCCCAACGGTGGGGCTGCCTGTGAAGAATATATGGTCAAAGCGGTGGGAAAGCAGCTCCTGATTCATCTCGCTGCCTCCCTGGAATACGGTCACATAGTGGCTTGGATAGAGCTTTGCGATCAGCGCTTCCAGGACCTGGGAGGTATGACTACTGTACCTGGAAGGTTTGACAATGACACAGTTACCGGCTGCCATGGCACTGACCAGGGGAGCGACTGTGAGTTGGAATGGATAGTTCCAAGGACTCATAATCAACACGACCCCCAAGGGGATGGAGATCGTATAGGCCTTGGAAGGGAAGGAGAGTAAGGTATTTCTCACCCGTTTCTTGCCAGTCCATGCATCCAGATGCTTGAGGTGTTTGTCTATCTCTGCATACACTAACCCAAGCTCTGTTGCGTATCCTTCAAAGTCAGTTTTACCCAGATCCTCGAAAAGAGCATCAAGAATCTGTTTTTCATGCTCTTTGATACCATCCTTCAGCCGTTTGAGCTGGATCTTTCTCCATGCAACTGACTGGGTTGAACCATTACGGAAAAATGTACGCATCTCAGTGATGCAGAGCTGCACTTCATTCATGAGTATTCCCCACTTTTATGCCAGTATGACACCTGGTTACCTGTTTGTCAAAATCAATGCATCAGAACCCAGTGATTATCTCCTCATTGAGATTACTGAGAATAGCCCTTGCAAGACGGATTGAGTTTTCTACGTCTTCAACACTGCTGATTCCCCAGTGCGTGTGCGCATATCTGACCGGGATACCGATTACAATGGTAGGAATACCTTGTCCAGCCAAGTGCAATGCAGCTGCATTGGTTGCTCCACCATTCCTGACTCCTTGTTGCACGGGTATCTGGTGTTTCTCTGCAAGATCGAGCGCAAAGCGTTGGAACCTTGGGTTGGTAATCATCTTTGCGTCAATGAACCGAAGCATGGGGCCTTTTCCCACCACACTTTGACAGCAGCATAATCTAAGCCATAACCCCAAAACCACACGCCAGCCACCCCAGGGTGGTTTTTTTCGTATTTGGTGTTATGACTTAAAA
>Ga0334898_1000288_pt1 | contig 88162 bp, 71 predicted proteins | sample GraSluR3_MG_10_FD_207228 | JGI IMG/M metagenome (GOLD analysis project Ga0334898, IMG submission 207228) | Sludge microbial communities from methane-producing bioreactor in Wageningen University, Netherlands - Granular Sludge_3_08-R3 | ecosystem: Engineered > Bioreactor > Anaerobic >... | reverse complement strand
TGTTGCATATTTTGAGACATCTCAATCTTATAACCAGAACTACTCTTAATATTGTCTAATTGATCATACCATTCATCATCATAATATGCTAAATTTTCTAAATGAGTAAATGTCAATCCGTAAGGATATAAGGTACTTGCCACAGTTAAAAAGCTGACTGCTTCATCAGTTTCAGCATCTCTTGGCAGTTTAGGGAATGATACCCAATTCCATCCGGCACGCAAAGTCCTATTATGCACTGAAACTGCTGTACTTTCGTCATAAGGATAAAGCCCTATGTAGTCAGATAATTCAGATATTACATTAACAGCACCATATCCCATACCATTAAAATCAGTCGCTGTATGAAAATTATAATAATACTTACCTGCAAATATCATTGTTGTAATCATTAAAACTACGCATATAATAAATATTTTTTTCATTTTAGATACCTTATGCAAATAATTTTATTATAGCATCCAATGTTGATGTTTTTATTATAAGAAGGATAACCGTATAGTATAGTATAGTATAGAGTTAAAGTATTAACTGAGACATTGATTTCTGGTGTAAATGATTTATCAGATAATGAATACATAGGTTTAAATGATTTATTATAAAATATGAAGAAGAGATTCTTCACTTCGTTCAGAATGACACTGTTGATTTTGCTTATCACAATCATCATCAAATCCTCACTTTTTGTATCTACAAGCTAGGAAGCTTGTAGGACTTTTGTTGTGCGAGCATCCTTGTTTGCACCTTACCTACAAGCAAGGGTGCTTGTAGAACTTTTGTTGTGCGAGCATCCCTGTTTGCACCTTACCTACAAGCTAGGAAGCTTGTAGAACTTTTGTTGTGCGAGCATCCCTGCTTGCACGCTACAAGCAAGGGTACTTGTAGAACAATCAACCCCTTATATCTATATATTCTTTATCTTTATTAATGCTATAAGTCAAACTTTACATTTCTTTTAAAAACTGTCAAGAAATTTATTTTATTTTTTTTGGTCTTATGTCTAAAAATCTCTCAAATGTCCAATTATATATTATATAAGCCGGACTTGACTCGCAATGAGCGAAGAGAGTGTGAGTTGAGGACGGTGGAATAGGGGAAAAAGTTGAAAAGCAATCATTTGTCCGTTGGGTTAAAGAGGCTAAGAATTTAGGTTATTCTTCTGCAAGCAGAGATACTCACGCAACATTATTATTCAAAAGGTTTTAAAATAAGTTTAAAAAAATTCGGATATATAGTTATTTTCTACGCTTAAAAATAAAAAAATACCCGACTAAATCGGGTATAAATCAATTTCTTTATATTTATGCTTTTTTAATATATAATTCTAACCTTTTTATATAGCTGTGTATTCTGGCATTTTGCTCTGAAAGACTAAATTTAGCCTCATTACTAAATGAAAATCTAATAGCATCAATTGTATCAGCAATTAAAAAATGATATTTCTTAATTAAATCAGTTATATTTAAAAATTGTTGCATAGTTAATTCATCATCACAAGCGTTATTATATGCTGAGATATACCATTCTTCGTATTGATCAGTAAAAGCAAGAGGAGGAATAGCATAAGTCAAAGTAACAAAATCATAACCAATAGGACCCCAAGTAAGGCATTCCCAATCAATAACTACCGGCTTAGTATCAGGATTAAATCCAATATTAGCAAAATAAAAATCTCCATGATGAAGTGTAAAAGGTACACTCGCAAAAACTTTTGCTACATTAGTTGACTCATATATTTTTCGCCAATTTTCATATCTTGCATTTCCTATATGCTTAACAAGTTTTTTTGCTCCCGGTAAAAACCATGGCCAATCTTTTGAAATTAAAGCATTTTCCGCATCGGTCAATTTATCATTAAACATTCTTTTAATCAAATCAAATGCACTTAAGTATTCCTGTGCGTAATCTACCCGCATTGTACGCATTCTTGCATCTTTTATTGCTATTCTGGTAATCAGTCCCTTCATTTGCTCCAAAGTAGGCAAGATAGGCGGTCCAAAACTCTTTAAATCCTGTACACACTCTTCCATAAATATTTGCCTATTTTCACTATTCACATCTATAACCGGAATCACAAAAAACCTTTCAAATGCTTTCCTTAGATCAGATTGTAAAAACAAAAGTTCGCGATAATTTTTATCTTGAGTAAAAAGCATTGAAACATCCGATTCCGGTAATTGCTTTTCAATAATAACTATCTCAGAAACTTGACCTTTAACCTCTACTTTAACAATATGTTTAAAGAATTTTTTCCCACCAAATTTAACAAATTTAAAAGGCTCTTTTTCTGTCTTTATTTTTACAATTTTTGCGTCTTCTCCTAAAATTTTGTTAACAATAACTAACATACTATTATACATTTCTCCCTCTCATAAACTTATAATATCACCAATGTTAATACTATAACATAAATTGTCAACCTTTTTTTATGACGAGATTATTTTTAAGTAATAAAAATTACCGATTATAGCTTACTTACTTGTTTGCATATATTACGGTAAAAATATAAAAACAATTGAAGACTGTTGAATAATATCAAATATTGTTCTATGAACTCCCGACTTGTAGGGAGTTTATTTGTTGATATTCTTACAGTTAAAAAGTTTATCGTGCAAGCAAGGATGCTCGCACAACAAAAGTTCTATAAGCTTCCAGCTTGTAGCAAAAAAAAAGTGCAAGCAAGGATGCTCGCACAACAAAATCATTTCTTATCTAATATCTAATTTATTAATCTTAAGTATATTAGCAACAATAAAAATTAAATTTAAAATAATTATCGGCAACAATTTCAATAAAATTTTCAAAGTTTTAGCTAATATACTATCTGTTTCAATTTCTGTAATCAACAACAATTCCGGTTGTTCAAACACTTGATTTGAAAACGGATAAATACCTTGATCAATAGTAGCATATTTATCAGAATTTGCCCAACTATAAAACAGGTGCAAGCTATTAGAGTCTTTACTGTCTTGCTCTATCATTAAATTTTTTATCTCTGTCATTTTTCTTTCTATTGTTTTATGTTGATGATTTAACAAGTAAAAACCTTGGTCAAAGATAATTTCGCCAATTTTTTCTAATTGTCCAAAGGGAGAGATATTCGCAATCATATTTATTGTTTTAATTTGTTTGAGATTATCATTTATCTCTTTCAAGGATTCACTATTAGCTTTCTCATCAGCAGCATAGACGGCAGCTGCCCTCAAACCGTCCTCCAATGAACCATTTCCCCCAACTTTTTCTTCATATTTATCCTGCCATTCCGTAAATTCATTATTCCATTGAGTAGAATAGTCACTGCCATATTCAATACTTGTTTTCAAAGGTGAAATGATTTTTCCAAAGATATTAGCAGACTGTGGAATAATTATAACAAACAATAACCAAATAAATATAACCATTACAATATTACTTCTATAATTTTTTGACATCGAGATAAATATCCCTAAGAGTATAAAAAATGAAGCAAATAAAGTAGAAATTAAATATATAAGAATATAATTGAATATAGCAATATTGCTCCACATTCCTGTCAGGACAAAAAATAATAACATAGAGAGGATACAGGCCGGTATTGTAACTATCAAAAACAATATCATATAGCTAATATATTTATGCCAAAAGAAAACCTGTCTTTTAAAACCATATATTGACAATAATCTAAGTGTCCCGGCTCTCTTTTCTTTAGACATTGCCTCAAAACTCATAATCAGCATAATAAAACCGGTGAGTACTCCTAAAATAAAAAACCAGTTCAGTTTAAAGACTTCATTTTTAGACCCACCTAACTGAATATGATATGGATTAAAAAAGTCAACTTTATTGGTTAACATATCCGGATAATTATCATAAGTATTAAAAAGCATCTCTGACCCGGGTTTATTTATCAAAAATATAGAATTATTTGATAACATCTCAATCATTTTAGTATAATAGCCATCCTTAACCCTGCCCTGAAAAGAATTGACTTGTTCCTGATAAAGGTCAAATTTATTTTGATAGTTTATCGCACTACTTACAGATGATAAAATGAACAATACTGTCAGAATGACAAAGAAAATCTGAAACTTTAAGTCTTTAAGCATTATCCTTATATCTTTTAGTAATAAATCTTTATTCATAGTCATCTCCTATCTTATATCATATTTCAAAAACTGTTTCCAGGTTAAAAGCCAAATAGCAACAATCAGAATAACCATCAAAAACAAAAAGAGATAAATTCTGTTAAATATCTCAGTAAAAGTTAATTCTCTTTGTTGATATTTTTGTATATTAGGTAATTTCATTTCATATAATTCTGCATTATCTTGAAGAGGTTTAGCGTATTCCGTCCAGTATTCAAACCATGTGCGGCCTGGATTTTCATTTTGATAATCTTCAAAATTCATCGGAGTATATTCCTTTTTGTATTTAGCAAAATAATCATAATCAAAATACCAACCTTCAATTACTCCTAAATTAACAAAATCATCCCTTACTTTCCTACCATCCTGTAAAAATAACAAATAATCTGCTCTGGAATTCCCGGCAATCTTCATACTAATATTATCTAAAACAACAAGAGGATTAAAAAATTGATATAAACTTTTTACATTCTCTATATAAATATGTTTTCTTATATAATTATCTCGTGCTTGTTCAGCTTCTCTGACAGCCGGATAATATTTATCATAAAGATAATGGTGAAATCTGTAATGAGTATCATAAGTGCTTTGTTCTCCCCATACAAAGACATTTAAATCATAATTATTCCACAAAAAATGGCTAACTTTGTTTATATTTGCCTCATCCGGAAGTTTTTGATAATATACTTTTTTAGCATCTTCCAATTTAACGGCAGCAGTATTTTTTAGATTAGTAAATGTATTATTGAAAAGTTTTGGAGATATAATATATTCCCAAGTTACCGGGCAAATAATACTTAAAAATATCCAAACTAATAAAGAGTAAACCAATGAACGGCTTGGTTTAGCACTTAAAACTGATAAGTATATTCCTAATAAGCTAAAAAAAAAGATAAACAATGCAATAACAAACCAATAAAAGAAAAAACTTAAAAAAAAGGTTGAGGTCAGTAAATTACCAAATAAAACAATTATAACAAACAAACTTAATAAATATGGCAATGAAAAAGCAATAAAGACAAAGAAGAATATACCCAAAATCTTTTTTAAAATAAAACTTTGCCTTTTAATCGGCCAAGTCATTAAGATTCGTAAGGTGCCGATTTCTTTTTCCCCATTTACACTGTCATAAGCTATCAGTAATATAAATAATGAAAGGAAAAAACTTACCAAAAAACTAATATCCAACATATTATTTTCAGTATAGATATTATTCTTTTCCTGATTTAAAGAACTTGTATTTAAAATATATTGAATATACTGAATATTGATTACTCTCGGATATGTATATCCATTATTATAGATTGAAAAGATAAGAGGTTGTTTTATTGCTCTGGGATTTAAATAGCTGTAATTTGCAGCCTTTCTTAAAGATTCCTCCGTTTGTTCTACATCTTGTATATACTGATTTAACTGCTTTTTAAAATCTATTGTTCTGACTGTAAAAACAGAAGCAAACAGCAACATAAACAATATAATAGTCCAATACACTCTTTTGCTTTTTAATAGATTTAATATCTCATGCTTGATAAAAGCTTGCATAATCATTTCGACCTCCCAATAATTATTATATACTTGTCTGTATTATCGTTGATACCCGGACGAGCCGTCCAGATTCCGATACTAATAATGAATAACACCTGTTACTGTACTTCCTGATCATCTTCTTCTATTTTAGTTTCACGCCCTTCCATATAATCGAGATAAATTTTACTTAAATCCTCATATTCTAATTCATCCTTAGTCTTAGTCATCACCAATCTGCCATCTTTCATTATTCCCACAACATCTGCCATTTCTTTTGCTCTAAAGATATCATGAGTTGACATAAAAATAGTTTTTCCTTCATCTCTTAATTTATAAAGTAATAATTGAAAATCATGAGCAGCCTTAGGATCAAGACCGGAAAAAGGTTCATCAAGTAAAAAGACAGGTGCATTCTTAACAAGAGCAATAGCAATACCAATTTTTTGTCTCATACCTTTAGAATACTTAGAAATATTTTTATGAATAAATTCTTCTTGCAAACCAATATCTCTAAGTATGGCTTCAAGTTCATTTTTGGAAAGTTTATTTCCCCCAATATTAGCAAAGAATTGAAGATTTTGAAATCCGGTAAAGTTATCATAAAGCATAACATTTTCAGATAAATAGGCAAGTTTACTTTTAATCTTTAGAGGTTCTTTCTTAAGAGAAATACCTTCAATTTCTACATCTCCGGAACTGGGCGGAATGAAACCACAGATTAAATTAATAGTTGTTGATTTACCGGCACCGTTAGCACCTAATAACGCAAAAATCTGACCTGACTCAATTTCTAAATAAAGATGATCCAGAGCAAGATTATTATCTTCATATCTTTTACTTAAATCGACAATTTTTAACATTTTTACCTCCTAAGATTTGGATATTTTTATTATAAACCAAATTGTCGTAATTATAATTACAATACTTATAATCACAACAAACAACACAACAAATATATTAGTTTTTTTAACTACTTCTACTTTAAAATCCACTTCAGATGTTTGAAGATTTCTATTAATATAATTACCGGTCATTTTATATTTTATTTGATATATACCGGGCATAACCTTTTTATTCATTTTGACTTTTAAATCTATAGGAATTTTTTCTCCGGGATTTAGTTTTTCTATTTTTTGAGGTATTAACACATATTCCCAATCAAGTGGCAACAAAACATCTGCTGAAATATTAGTTATTGTTTTCATTCCATCGTTTTCTAGTCTTAAGGCTTTAAATGTAATTTCCTCCGAATCATCACCTTTCCAATATAAATTATTTACTGAAAGCTTCATATTAACCCTACCGGTTGGAACTATTTGCAACTCCGTTTGCCCGGAAATTTCACCGATTTGATTCATAAGTAAAACTTTAAATAAAATAGGTTTATCAAATTCTAAATTATCTCCTATTTTTTCAGGTACTCTAATTCTTAAGCCATAAGTTTGTATTGTTTCTGACGGAGAAAACGATAAACCGGATAATGTAACCTGAGATTGAAGACTGATCACATCCCAAGTAAAAATATCAGGTAATTCTTCAGTCACTAATTTAAAACCTTGCCTTGTATCCCCAAAATACTCCATCATTAATTTAAAAGTAACCATTTGTCCGTTTTCTACTTCTTGAGCATAATATTCAGGATTTATCATTATTAGATTTGTATCTTGTTTTCTACTTAAAAATACTTGTTTTTCATCTATTTTATCACCATAATTTGTCGAAATTATGACTGATTCAACATCTCGTAATATTTTAAACATAATAGTATATTCTTGATTAAACGACATCTTTTTTATATGATATTCATAAGGCTGTGATATAATATTTCTCTGCAAATCCTTAATAGATACATACAAATTAAACATTTCTGAAGCTGAAATTTTGCTTTCTAAAATATCTTCCATTATATTTTCTTCTATCCCGTAATTACCTCCGGAACTGTTTTTTAAAGTAATTTCAACAAAAATTTCTCCATTTTCATCTTTTACTTTATCTGCCTTTAACACAGTAATATATGGTTTATCAAAAATTACACTCAATAAATATTGATCATAATTAAGCTTATCATTTTTATATTGAAGTTCATATTGTAGAAATTCATCCCTTGAAATCAACTTATTTTCAAACAATTCCTTTGCATTTGTCCAATTACGTTCTGATTGTTCCAATCTAATCTTTGCCTTTTCAAGAGCTAATATCCTAAACCTTTCATCATTTGGATTATATTCTTGATATGTAACTGCTCCTAAAAAAGTCAGTATATAACAATATATTAACAAACTAAGCATTTTCTTTGTTGATATTTTCAAAAAATCAATTTTATACTTCATTCATACCTCGAAATTCTTTTTTTTATTTTGTTAATAAACATTTTTTGTACCAAATCTATATTTTGTTGATTTTTCATTTAGTTATAGAAATGTAATTATGATTTTATACAAATATCTTACCTTTTTGTATTACAAATTTGTTAATTGTAAAGGTAGTTGAAAAATATCAAACAAAAAATACTCAAATAACACCATCATTGAACAATCATTTAAAAATTAACAAGAACTACTTGATTTATTAATATTTTTTACTTAATCCCATTTATTAGATTTATCAATATAAAAAAATAATTTTATAATTTCATACTTTTTAATAAGTTATACACATTATCACTAAAAATGTGTATATCTTTAATCACAGCAAAACACTAAATATCAATCAATTATACACCTATTATAATAGTTATCCACATCTTTCAAAATCAACTTTTTAAAAAACCATTAGTTATCCACACTTTTTTCTTGACAAACAACTGAACTAATTTTTTCTTATCTAATATGAAATATATTTATCTGTTTGTAGCAATTATTCTCGTTTTGACAGCATCGTGTTCATATTCAGTGTACACGAATGCCTATCCACATATTAAAAATATTCAAATTTTGTCATTTGAAAATAAATCATCTGAATATCAAATATCACAAGAATTTCATAGTTACTTAGTTAATAAATATCAACAGGATGGTCGTTTAAAAATCTCAACTTTAAATCCTGATTCACAGATTGAAGGAACCATCAACGATTACAGAAAAGAAATATTAAGTTATGATAATATGGGAAATATAATCGAGTACAAAGTTTCCATTCTCTTCGATATCACCTTTACAGATTTAAAAATGAATGCTGTAATCTATAATAACCAATCATTACTTGTCACAGAATCATACACTCCAAACCTCTCTGATTCCAACCCAAATATATACACTACAGAAGGACAAGCTCAAGCAAAAATCTATGAAAAAGTATTTGATACAATAATGAAAAATACGCTGGAAAAATGGTAAGAATTAATAAATTTCTAGCAAGTTGCAAATTAGGCTCACGACGAAAAGTCGAAGAACTAATATCTCAAAAATTAGTATATATAAATGATGAATTATGTACAGATTTTTCAACCTACGTAAACCCTGAAACTGATATTGTCAAAGTCGGCAAAAAAATTATTAAATATGATAATCAAAAAATCTTCATTTTAATAAATAAGCCTGTACACTATATAGTATCTATGAAAGATGAATTTAATCGAAAAACAATTTATAGTCTTCTACCCGATTTCGCTCAAAATCTTCACCCTATTGGCAGACTTGATTATGACAGTGAAGGACTTCTTATTTTAACAAATGACGGTGATATAACACACAAAATCTTACACCCCTCATATAAAGTTGATAAAACATATAAAGTTATTGTCAAAGGTAAAATTGAAATCCCTCATATTCAAAAATTAAGAAACGGCGTAAAAATAGACAATTATACTACTCAACCTGCTAAAGTTTTTTTAAATCATTCTTCTGACGATAAATCTGAGTTAAGAATAATCATTAAAGAAGGCAAAAACAGGCAAATTAGAAAAATGTTAGAATCTATTGGCTTCGAAGTTGTTTCATTAAAAAGACTCCAAATTGGCAATATCAAATTAGAAAAAATGCCAGTTGGTACTTGGCGATTTTTAAAAGATAGCGAAATTCTTTATTTATTAAAACAAACTCATACAAAAATTAATCATACTCAAAAGGATATATAATTATGAAATTAGGTATTACAGGTACAGCAAAATCCGGTAAAACAACAATCTTCAATGCTATAACTAAACTCAATGCAGATATAAGTCTCTACGATATCAAACAAGAACCAAATATCGGAGTAGTTCAAGTTTTAGATGAACGTATTACTCATCTTACTGAACTGTATAGCCCTAAAAAAACAATTTATGCTACTATTGAATATTTAGATTTTCCCGGTATTATTGAAGATAATGAAAATCATGAATTTTTATCTGCAACATCTATGGGTCTTATAAAAACTACTGATGCACTCGCAATAGTAATTAGGAATTTTGAGGATGCTTATTTAGACGAAACATTTGGAAAACCTAACCCGATCAAAGAAATCAATAATATTATCGAAGACTTTATTCTTTCTGATTTAGTAATTGCTGAAAAAAGATTAGAAAAGATTCATTTAAGTTACAAACGCGGAATAAAAACTGCACAACTCCAAATCGAAGAAACTGCTATCAATAAAGCAATCGAAGCACTTAATCAAGAAAAAGCCCTCAAAGAAATAGAGTTTACTGAAGATGAACTCAAATCAATTAGAGGCTTTCAATTTCTTAGCCTTAAACCTATTATGATTATACTAAATTCTGACGAAACAAATTTTAAAAACAATCAAACTGTTATTGACCAAATTTCACTTATAGCCCCGGTTATAGAATTTGCCGGAAAATTTGAAATGGAACTTTCTAAACTTGATGACGAAGAAGCTCAAATATTTATGGAAGATATGAATATCAATGAATCTGCCGTGAATCGCCTTAATGAAGCAGCTTATAACTTGCTCGGATATATAAGTTTTTTTACTGTCGGAAGTGATGAAGTACGTGCTTGGACTATCCAAAAAGGTGATAATGCAGTAATAGCTGCCGGTAAAATTCACTCAGACTTAGCAAGAGGTTTTATCAGAGCTGAAACATTTTCTTATCAAGATATTATACAACATTCAAATGAAAAAACTATCAGAGAAAAAGGTCTATTTAGGCTTGAAGGAAAAAATTATATTGTTCAAGATGGAGATATTCTTAATATCAGATTTAATGTTTAACTAATGTTAGAGAGGAATAATGAAACCTATAAATGATAAGCAAATAACTTATCATAATTCTACATATTTATTTCTGATTTTGTTTTTTGTTATTTGTGCCTTTCTCACTATTTCTTTATGTACTAATAAATCTAGTATTTTTGAGGATTATGAGTTACTCAATTCAACTCAACTATCTGTTAATCAAATATTTACGAATCAAATTCCAACTTTACAAAACCCTTTAGGTATAATTGGTACCTATACTTCTTACTATTTTATTAAAATCTTAGGCCATTCTTTTAGCTTTATCCTTCTAATAATAATTATGATTAATTTAATCTTTAAATTGGCTCATTTTAATTTTAATATTTTAAAAAAACTGAATGTCATTATTTTAATCAATATTGTTAATTTGTATTTCCTCTATTTTTTCTACTATGAATACTTTCTAATTGAGATCTTACCATATAATGATATTATTTTATTTAAATTTTTATACACCATCACATCAGCACTCTTAGGCAAAATAGGAACTCCTTTTTTTATTTTTGCTGTATTCTTAATTTCATTAAGATGTATTTTCGTATTTAACCCTTTTAGATCTTTTGTACTTTTCGTATCTTCTTTTTTTAAATTTTTAAATAAATCAAAACCAACACATACTCTTCAAACAAAAAAAACTACTATTATTTCTACAAATCAAAACAAGACCCAACAAAATGAAATCACTGATAATGAATCACAGATAATTTCCATTAATAACGACAAAAACAATACCTCCTCAATGGCTGATTATCAAATAAACTTAACCGAACAAGTATCCAAAGCCTCCTCAGCAACAAACATCGACAATACCGGCAAATGGACTGCAAAAACACAAGTTCTAATTGATGACAATCTTAAATATCTAAAACCGGATGTAGAATCTTTTTTATTTAAACCAACGGGAGATAAAATTATAGATAAAGCTAAACTGGAAGATGAAATAAAAATCATTTCTCAAATATTAAAAGATAAACTTTTAGAATTTGGTATTGAAGCAAATGTTCTTAATGTAAATGTTGGTCCCATAATAACACAATATGAACTTAAACCTGCACCCGGCATAAAAGTTAATAAATTTGTTTCACTTTCTGACGATTTAGCCTTAGCTTTAAAAGCTAAAAGCATAAGAGTTCAAGCACCTATTCCCGGTAGAGGTTTAATAGGAATTGAAATCCCTAATAAAATTGCTGATGTAATCTATATGCGTGATATTTTTCTTTCTAATGAAATGCAAAAAAGTAATGCTCTGCTATCCGTTGCCCTTGGAAAAGATATTGCCGGAAGACCTATCGTTACTGATTTAGCAAAAATGCCACATCTTCTCATCGCCGGAGCAACAGGTTCCGGAAAAAGTGTATGTATTAATACAATAATATGTTCTCTCCTTCTACGATGTAGTCCCGAAGAAGTTAGGTTAGTTATGATAGACCCAAAACGTATCGAACTCTCCGGTTATGAAGGCATTCCTCATCTCATTCAAAGCGTTGTAACAGACCCTGATGATGCACTTAATACACTAAATTGGGCTGTTTATGAGATGGAAAGAAGATATGAATTACTTCAAGATGCTAAAGTTAGAGATATTATAAGCTATAATCAAAAAATAGATGAACAACTTAAAAATTCTGATGATTTTGAGCTTTCTGTATTACCATATATAGTTCTTGTAGTTGACGAATTTGCAGATTTAATAATGACAGCAGGTCGAGAAATCGAATTACCTATTGCACGCTTAGCACAAATGGCTAGAGCAGTTGGTATCCATCTTATTCTTGCTACACAACGACCTTCAATTAAAGTAATTACCGGTGTCATTAAAGCTAACTTTCCGGCCAGAATAGCCTTTAGAGTTTCCTCAAAAGTAGATTCTCGTGTTATACTCGATTCAACTGGTGCTGACAAATTACTTGGCAGAGGTGATATGCTGTTTTTGCCCCCGGGCAAAGCTAATCCTGAACGAATACACGGAGCTTTTTTAAGTGATTCCGAAATAGAAGGTCTTGTCGAATACCTTAGAACTCAGCCTAAACCAAAATTAGATATTATAATGAATAAGCCCGAAGAAATCAATATAAATGATTTCGAATATGATGATGAACTGTTTCCTGAATCTGCAAAACTTGTTGTGTCAACTAATACTGCATCTGTTTCAATGCTACAAAGACATTTCAAAATCGGTTATGCTCGAGCAGGTAGATTAATTGACTTACTCGAACAAGCAGGTATTGTAGGCCCCCATGTTGGCAGTAAATCAAGAGAAGTTCTTATGAATAAGGAGGATATAGATACTTTCTATGAAAAATTTAATTCTTAGTTTTTGTTTTTTAACAATAATATTTTTTAATATTCAAGCTGATGATTTAATCAATTTAGTTCAAAATCAATATCTTAATACTAAAACTTTTCAAGCGGAATTATTACAAGTTAATATCTTTTCAATGCAAAATACGCAATTAGAATCTACCGGTAATATTTTTATTGACAACTCAAATTTAGTTATTGAATATACAAAACCTTACTATCAGTTTATCAAATCTACAAATGAATTTCTAACAATCTATTCTAAAAATGAAAATACAGCATTCATATCAGAAAATAATAAACAAGTTTTAACCACAATTTTGCATTTCCAATCATTAGTTTCTCAAGATTTACAGTTCATTTCTCTTTCTGACAATCTACAAAAATATAAAGTTCTTAAGCCTGTCGAACCACTTACAAGCCTCTATATTTTTATTGATATCAAAACAAATCTTATCAATAAAATTTCATATACTGACGATATGGATAATCTAATTATCTTAAATTTTTTAAACCAACGTCTAAATAAACCACTTACAAAACCAATTGAAAGTTTTATTATCCCATCAAATACCAATATTATTTATCAATAAGGAGTTTTTATGATAGCTGTTATTATGGCCGGTGGATCCGGTACTAGATTTTGGCCCTTAAGTAGAGAAAATAAACCAAAACAATTTCTAAAACTTTTTAATAACAAAAGTATGATAAGACTTACATATGAACGCCTTTTAAATTTTATTTCCCCCAATGATATATACGTTGTAACTACCCAAAAACAAGCCTCCCTCATTTTAGAACATATACCGGAATTATCAATAACCCAAATCATAAATGAACCTTGCGGAATGAATACTGCACCTTGTATCGCACTTAGTATAGCATACTTAGAAAAACTATACAACAAAGATGAGATTATGTACATACTTCCTGCTGATCATTATATTCCTGATATTGAAACTTACCAACAAACTTTACTTAAGGCAATTGAACCGGTTCAAGATGATACTTTATTAACTTTCGGAATTATTCCCGATTATCCTGCAACCGGATATGGGTATATTGAAGCCGGCAATAAATATTCTTCAGATGTGTTTCACGTGAAACAATTCAAAGAAAAACCTGATTTTGATACTGCTCTTAAATTCATTAATTCCGGTAACTTTTTTTGGAATAGCGGTATTTTTTGCTGGAAACTATCTACAATCACAAGATATTTTGAACTCTTAAAACCTCAAATTATCGAAACTGCAAGGAAAGTTATTAGTGATGCTTCTCATGAAAATCAATTATCCATTTATTGCACAATTGAGAAAACGCCTATAGATATAGCGATAATGGAAAAAGCAGACAAAGTTACCGTTATACCTGCAAAATTTAAATGGAGTGATGTGGGCAATTGGTATTCATTGTCTAATTTGTTTAACAAAGATCAAAACAATAATTATCTTCAAGGTAATGGAATTACAATTGAAAGTACAGGAAACTCAATTTTTACAAATAAATTTACAGGATTAGTTGGAGTAGATGATATATTAGTATGCGAAACTGATGATGCTCTACTTATTCTAAATAAGAATATGGCTGAAAACGTAAAGACTTTAACTAATCTACTAAATGAGAAACAACTAAAAGAATTACTTTAGTGCTTAACCTTTTTATTAGCGTATTTTTCTCTATTTGCATTGCAAATCTTCTCAAACTTTATCAAAAACACTCTAATGTAAACTTTTTAAATATTTTTATTGGTAATTATTTTATTGCAAGCATCTTTAGTATTATTCAAAACAAGTTATCATTTACGCTAATACTTCACTGGGATATAATTTTAGCCATTTTTAATGGAGTACTTTTTTTACTTAGTTTTTATGTATTTCAAAAAAATATTAAAGTAAATGGGATCTCATTAAGTGTCTCTATAATGAGAATTGCACTAATTATTCCTACATTACTATCTGTAATAGTTTTCAATGAACTAATCAATAGCTATAAATACTATATAATTGGTATTTTACTAATATCAATTTTATTTCTATCAAAACACGACAAACAAATAAATCCATTATGGCTATTTCTATTATTTATATTATCAGGAATTATTGATTTTAGTATGAAAATATTTGATATATATGGAATAAATTCATCATCAATGTTTCTATTTATTTTATTCTTATCTGCACTTATTACTAATCTACTAACTATAATTTTTAAGAAAATCAGATTTTCGACAAGAGATTTTATTAATGGTATGATATTAGGAGTTCCAAATCAGCTAACATCTTTATATTTACTTAAAGCACTGTCACAAATTCCCGGTACAATAGTATATCCGGTACATGCTTCTTCTATTATTGTATTTAGTATATTATCAGATTTAATAATTTGGAAAGAAAGACTTCCATTAAAAAAGTTGGTTTTATTTTCTATTATAGTATTATGTATAATAATTTTAAATATCAAAGCTTAGTGATATCTTTTGCACCTTGCAAACAAGAAATCCTTCAAAGACATTTCAACAGAAGTTAATGTATTAATTTGAAAATATTCAAAATGCAAATTTTCAACTATTTCTTTAAGTTTCACGTGAAACATATTAACTTTATCTAAATAATCTTTTCTTATTGTATGGGGTGAAACTAGCATACTCTCTGAATTTTCTAAATCAATTAATTTATATTCTCCATTATAACTAAAATCAATTTCCTTTTCATCAAAGATATGAAAAAGAATGCAATGATGATTATTAAATTTTAAAAAATTTAAAGCCTTATTGATAGCTTCAATGTCATCAAAAAAATCTGTAATTATTATAACTAAAGACCTTTTCTTTAACATACTTGAAAAAGAGAAAATCACTTCACTCAAATTTGTAGAATCTGAACATTTAACTTTTTCTAATATCTGAAGAATTCTATTAAACCAAATTGAACTCGATTTAGCAGGTAAGTAATCTACAATAGAATGATTAAAGGTAACTAAGCCGGTTGCATCTCTCTGTTTCAAAGATAAATTAACTAAAGATGCTACTAATACCTTAGCATAATCAATTTTCTTTAAGTTATGGCTTGTAAATGACATTGAATTGCTTATATCAAGTAAAAAATAAGCTCTAACATTAGTTTCATCTTCATATCTTTTTATATAGTATCGATCAGTCTTAGAATAAACCTTCCAATCTAGCAAATTTATGGAATCTCCATTAGAATAGGGTTTATAATCAGAAAACTCAACACTAAAACCATGATAAGGTGATTTATGTTGTCCGGATATAAATCCTTCGACAATAGCATTTGCAGTAAATTTTAAATTACCTTGTAAATTAACAAGTTGTTCTTTTAAATCAATCATTTTTTAAACGGAAATAATAATGCTAAAGGTATTAATATAATATAAGTAATGATTAAAATTATCGGTGAAATAATGATATCTCCTGTACCCATAACAAAATAGCCAATAATTATTAAAAGAAAACATAGTAAAAGTAATAAATAATTTTTCTTTTGTAATCCACTTTTTAATTTTTTATCCATTTTTCCCTCTTAAAAAAACCATCTATAATCAATTAACAATGAGCGATCAAAAATTTCATTATTAGGTTTATTTTTTAATAAATCATGTAATAATAATTTTAAGGAAAGTTGTTCATTAATCTTCATTTCTATAGCTGCATTTAAATATCCTTTACCATCTCCTCCTATTAGGTTTGATTTTTCTTTATCATTTAAAGCAAAAGAATAATCAGCAAAAAAAGTAAGATTCTGACCTATTGTTTTATAAACTCCCGTAAAAATATCAAAATTTGTATTATCAAAATCAGTTTCATCTTCAAATGTGTAATTAACACCTGCATCAAAACCTATTAGACCCATAAAACTATAATTTTTAGAAGCGACTATATAAGCACCTTTAGATTTAATATCATATCTTTTTTTATCGTTATAATAAGTTCCATGACCAAGAGTATTTATACCAATTGCAAAAGCAGGATAATGAATTGACTCTTGTATAATTCTAAAACGAGCAAAAAAATCAATTGTATTATGCCATTCCGGTTCTTGTTCTCCAACTAATTGTTCAGCACCGTAAGCTACACCAAAAGAAAAATTATCAAATAATCCTACCTCAGTACCTACTAACATTCCGTTATTTTTATATACTTTCTGAAAAATTCGTGCTTCACCTTTACTTAAAATCCCACAAGTAGGATTGTCTACAGTGAATAAATGATTAGCATATAAGCTGATACACAAAGAAATTATTATTATAGCGAAAAACATTCTTTTCATTTTTTCTCCTTTATGAAATGTTTTAAAAAATCTTCTATTTTATCTACATCTACGGTAGTATTAATACAAGGACCATAGGGTCGTTCATTTAACACACCATATACAGGTATTGGAAATACCTCTAATAAACCATCCACTAAATCTCTTTGACAAGCAACAGCTATTATACATTTAGGTTTTGTCTGAACTATTATTTTTCGTGCTAAAGTTCCACCAGTAGCTATGGCAATTTTTACTTTATATTTTTTTGATATGCGTTTTAAATCCATTATTTTACATTTTCCACATTCTTTACAATTATCTATATTATTAGTAATACGTAAATTACAGTCATAATTTTGTAAACAATGAGGTAATAATATTAAAATTTCATCGTTTGCAAAGTTATGCTTATTTATATTTAGAAAAGAATTATTCACATGTACAAAAGAGGTTCTAATTCTATCCTTAGAAATTCCAATAAATTTTCCTAAAAAAACATTGATAGGAAACAATATAGTTATTGAGAGTCTAATAAATTTATTCAAAAATGATAAAGTAAGACTAAGATAACAAGATAAATAAATTGAGACAATTCCTAAAATCACTGAAATATAAAAGAGACGTAATACAGTTAGTGAAAAAATAGCTACCATTGACGAAATAGAGTGCAAACGAGGCGAAACAAACCACCATATAAGCGTAGTTAAAAACATCATTAAAATGAGGCTTATAGTAGACATAATCAAGAAAAGAAACTTGCCATGGGTTTGAATTTTAAAATGGTGCTTCAATTTTCTCTCCAAATACAATTCTTGCTCCAATATTAAATGTCCAAGAATCCAGTTTATTTTTTCCTTCTAATTGTACTTCTTTAATTAAAATATCTTTATCAATCGTACTAACAACAAAACCTTGATTTTTTAAAATTGAGATTATAGTTCCCGGAGGATAAGTAGAATTAGTATTAAGTAAATGTATGCTATGAAGTTTTAATTTTTTCTCACGAAATTTACAAATAAAACCGGGTTCATAGGCATAAGAACGAATTTTAATATTTAGTTCATTAGCAGATAACCTTGGATTATAGTAAGTGTCATTTTTATCTAATTTTGATGAATAACTGGATAAAGAATTATTTTGTGATTGAAAGCTATTTTTTAGGTCTGAATAACTAAGATTATGTTTTTGTAAAACAGATAAAGATTGCATAATCGTCTCTGCCCCATACATAGCTAACAACTCATTAAGAGTAGAAAAATTATCATTATCATTGATAGGATATTTATGTTGAATTATAATATTTCCACTATCCATTTTAGCTGAAATAAAAAACACAGTGACCCCACATATCTTATCATTAGATAACAGGGTATTTCTAATTGGGTCTGAACCTCGATGAAGAGGCAATAATGATGGATGCAAATTAATTGCACCAAAGGGACACAGAGTTCTTAACTTTTTATTTAAAAACATACCATAAGCTACAGTTATAATAATATCAGGTTTGTATGATTTAATAATATTAATAACAAATTCATCATTAATATCAATTGGCTGAATATAAGGAATATCATACTTTTGAGCACATAATTTTACAGGTGATGCTTGCATTATGAGTTTTCTACCTTTTGGTTTATCTGGTTGTGTAACGACTAAAACAGGTTTTTTATTTGATTGAATTAGCTTTTCTAAAGTAGGAACTGCAAAATCAGGAGTACCCATAAAAACAATGTTATTAATTTTATTCATAAATTAAAAAATATTAAGACTGTTTATTTTTGTTAGTTCTTTCGGCTAATCTTGCTAATTTTAGACCGATTGACATTCTTCTTAATTTTGTTATTCTATCGATAAATAAAACACCGTCTAAGTGATCGTTTTCATGTTGAATAATTACAGCAAATAAATCTGAAACTTCAATAATTTTTGTATTCCATTTGATATCTTTATAACGGATTTTGATTGTTTTAAAACGTTTAACTTTTTCAAAAATGTTAGGTAAGGAAAGACAACCTTCATCTCCTTCTTGTTCTCCTTCAAAGCTGATTATTTCCGGATTAATTATTACATAAGGATTTTTCTTATCAGACTTTGAATAATCAGGATCACATACGAAAATTCTCTTTGATACATTTACTTGAGGAGCAGCTAAACCTACTCCATCTTTTTCATACATAGTATAGGTTAAATCATCAATAAAAGATAATAATTCCGGTGTAATTTTTTCAATAGGTTCTGCTTTTTGGCGTAGTATATCGTCATTGTAATAAATTATCTTTAAGAGATTAGGCATTTTTCTCCTCTTTTTCAATTACTCCAACAATCGATGATTTTTGAAACTCTATTTTTGTATTAGTAGTTTCATCTACTCTAATAACTAAAATATTTTTATCCTCTTTAATATTGGTAATTTTTCCGATAATTCCTGAACTTGTAATAACTTTGTCGTTAATTTTTAAATTATTAAGCATAGCTTGGTGTTCTTTTTTTTGTTTTTGTTGGGGTTTAAGTATCATAAGATAAATTACTCCAAACATTAAAATCATAGGTAAAAGCATACCAAATATTCCTCCACCTTGAGAAGGTTGAGTATTGGTTGTTTGTTCGACAGCAGTTTGTAATAAAAATAAATTCATTTTATTCTCCTTGTTTTTTTTATATAAAAAATTGTGGTTTTAAAAAAATTAAAATTTGTAGTATAATATTAGCAATTATACCGGAAACAATATCATCAATCATAATACCCCAACCTTTAGGCAAATTTTGTAATTTATTTATAAATAGAGGTTTAGAAATATCAAAAATTCTAAATAAAATAAAAGCATATATAGCTATCATTAAAGTTTTAGGTAAAAATAAAATAGCAAATAAATAACCGAAAGCTTCATCAATAACAATTGATGAAGCATCGTGACCAAATTTTTTTTCACATTTAGTACAGATAAACACAGATAAAAATCCTGAAATAATTAAAAAAATACTTAAGTAAAGATAAGAATCATAATGTATTGTTTGTTCTATGGTGTTATAAAAAAAATAATCAGGAATTAACCACCAAACTATTGCTATTGTGAAAGTTGCAATAGTACCACTCATAATAGGGAAAAATCCAATCCCAAACAGAGTTCCAATAATATATGTTAATTGTGATTTAATATTATTCAGTAACATTTAATCTCTCGTTATAGATATGTACATAAATTTCATTCTTAAGATTATCCATCCATTCTTCATATAGTTGCATTTGTTTATCTCTAAATAAAATCTCTTTTAAATTAGCTTTTACTTCATCAAATTCCATAGGTCGTGGAGCAAATTCTTTATTTTTTTTAAAAATATAAAACATATTTTGATATTTTAAAACATCGGTAAAATTACCAATATCAAGCTTAGAAATTTCTTCTTTAAACCAAGCAGGAAATTCATTTTCAGATAAAACTCCAATTATTCCGTTATTATCTTTAGATTCAGTATCATGACTATAAATAGTTGCCAAACTATCAAATGTAGCACCATTTTGTAATTGTAAATATAAATCATTAGTAAATTCTTTTTCTCTTTGAATATCTTCTTCTGATTCAGCGAGCATTATCAATATATGACTAGCTCTTACTTCATTATCTCTTTTATCGGTAACCTTTATAATATGATATCCAAAACTAGTTTTAACTATTGGTGATATTTGATTGATTTGTAATTTAAAAGCAGCATCTTCAAATTCTTTAACCATCATACCACGAGTAAAGTAATTTAAGTCTCCCCCTACTTTTGAACTTGGGCATTCAGAATATTGTTCTGCAAGTAGTGCAAAATCTTCTCCTTGATTAAGTTTTTTTTGTATTAATGATATTTTATCATAAGCATTTTGTTGTGTTTCATCAGAAGGTGAAGGAATTCTTAAAATCATTGAAATTTCATAAGATACCGGTTTTAATGGAATACTATCAGAATATGTTGTATAATAATCGTAAATATCTGAATCATTAATGTTTATTTTATTTCTTATTTCAGTGCGAATTAATTCTTCTTTGAGCATATTTTCTGTAATCATTTCTTGATAATACTTTTTTAAATCAGATTGCAAAATACCGGCATTTCTTAATTCTTTAAAAAATTCATCCTCGTTACTAAATTGAGCTTTTACTTGATTTAATTGATTTTCTGCAAGATCTGTTATTCTTTTTTCATCGATTTTAATATTTAATTCTCTTGCTTTTTGAACAATCAACTTATTTTCTATCATATCTTTAAGAATAAATTGATTATCCATTTGATCATTCCACATTTTAGCACTTTTAATTTGATTAATTTGTTTTTGTAAATCAGAATATAATATAATATCACGTCCAACTTTAGCTACAACAAAATCAATTTTCTCAGCAAAAATATTAATTATAAAAGTCATTAAAAAGATTAAAACATATAATTTTTTCATTTATTCCTCATAAGTTTATTTTTATATTAGCATCATATTTGGCTTCTTCAAGCAAATCATTATATAAATTATTAATTCTCTGTTGTTTTATGATTTCAGCAATTTCATCTTTTAATTCATAAAAATTCAGATTAGTCATATTTTCACGTGAATCATAATATCTCACAATGATATATCCATCATTATAAGGCATAGTAATTACATCAAACTTATTAACCTTATTAAGTTCATTCCAAAGTAAACTATCAGAACCCGTCTTAGTTATTAATTTGGATACATATCCCCCATTTCTTCCAATAGCTTCTGCAGAATATTTTTGTGCAGCAGTAGTATAATTTAATTCATTATTATCAATAATTTTTTTAACAATTTCCATATCAGATTTCTGATAGAAAAATATTCGTTGAATTTTAAATTCTTTTACAGGTCTAAGAAATTCAGATTGATTAATCTTATAATAATTATACATATCTTCATCTGAAATTTCAATATTATTAATTTCGTTAGATATTAACGCATTAGAGATTATTTTTTTATTAGCATTTTCAATTTTTATTCTTAATGGAGAATCTTCTTCCATATACCCGTTATTTTTTGCATAGTTTGATAATAAACTAAGATTTACCCATTGATTTACAGTTTCTGATTTTTCATCAAAAGTCATTTGATTCCAAGCATCTTCCCCATATAAATTATAAACATCAGTTAAAGTTAAAATTTCATCTTCAACTTGAGCAAGAATATCTTCTTGAACTTGATTTTTATTACAAGATGCTAATACTACTAAAGAAATTAAAATAAGTAATATCTTTATTTTGTTCATTATAACTCCTTAATCTAATGTTGAATATTTAATATTAATTTTAGGTCTTAAATTAACATTATCTTCGTCCGGACCATAAACATTTATATGAGAAAAGTCCATATTTTTTTGATTATTAATAAGATATATACCATTATTTGGTCTATTTTTACTTAAGATATGTTGTATGATAGGAGTTATATTTATTGTTAAAGTATTATCTTCTTTATTAACATAATCAATAGTTGATGAAAATAGCCACATATTAGTGATATCAAAACTATCAGAAAGATTATTAATATCGGGTAAATCATAAGGAATACCCATTCCAATTAAAAATGAATCATAGCTAAGTGTAGTTTCCGGATTAATAGAAAAAATAAGTTGAGCTTGATTAATATTAATTTTTTGTAATTCTTCTTCTGAATTTAGATCATCAAAGTCATTATGATTAATATCAAAAGTAAAATAAATACATTTAGGTGGAATGTTACTAATAATTAATTCTTCGCTGTTTAACTCTTCATCAATTTGATTATGAATAAATGTATCATGAGTAACATTTCTTATATCTGTTATTTCTTCATTAGTTGAATCTTTGTATTTTAAACTTACATTAGGTCTTAAGTCAATACCTGCTTCAGATGAATAAAAATCAAGAAAACTATCTTCTGTATCTTCAGAATATAATATTAAACCATAGTTTGTATAAATATCATTTTTATCTATCCAGTCTTGAAATATTTCTTTAGGTAATGAAAAACTAATTTTTAATGTGTCTACTTCAGAATCAAAATCTATTGTAAAACTTAATGAATCAGTGAAATCACCTCCGGGTTGTGTCCATTCTTCAGTTTCATTAAATTTTTCCCATGTAGCATAATTTTGCATAAAGATATTATTTTCAAGTTTAGCAATTTTTAAGTTAAGATTTTCTGAATTATGTTGATGGTTAAGGTATAAAGATAAAATAGGGTCTTCAATTAATGATATTTCTGTTGGTAAATTTGCAAATCTAATTAAAGATCTAACATTTGTACTATCATAATTACCAACTATTAATTTAGCATTATCAGGAAAAACATCAATATCTAATTGATAAGTTTTCATATCAATAAAAATTGAATCATTTAAAACTGTTTGATGATTATTTATATCTGAACCGGGAAAACCAAGATTAGAATTATCATTAGTACATCCAATTACAAATAAAATTAAAATCGATACAAAAATGTAGAGTTTATTATTAATCATATTACTATTATTTCCTTTTTTTATATATAAATAGTAGTTTTAGTAGGGGGTGTGAATATGGGTATAATTTAAATAAAAACATTGTAAAATATTGAAATTTAAATAAGTTAAAAAATAGTGTTTTGTGTGTATAATGTGTGTATAAGATGTTTGTAAGATTAAACTTATTCACTAATGTTGTAAGAAATTTATTAAAACCTCTTTTATCCACAGTTTTACACAGAGTTTTAAGTGTATAAGTGTATAAGTTAGGAAATTGTAAAGTTAAATTGTTATAATTCATAGTTTTTAAATACCTTTTATTTCTTTAATTAACTTTTCAATTTGTATTCTTGTTTCATTATCATTTTTAAATTTTGCTTCAATCATTTTTTTAGCGTGTAAAACCGTGGTATGGTCATTTCTTCTATAGTATTGAGCGATTTCTTTTAAAGATGTATTAGGTATTAATAAATTTGATAAATACATTGCTATTTGTCGGGGAAAAGCGATATTTTGTTTTCTTGTTTTATCAAGCATTTGTGATGGAGTAATATTGAAAAATTTACATACTTTTTGAAAAATTGTATCCATAGATATTTCTTGTAATTTTTCAGAAATCATATCTGATAATATATCTTGAGTAGTATATATATCTATATTATCAGAATTAATATTATTATAAGAAGAATAAGCTAATATCCTAATTAATGAGCCTTCTAAGGCTCTGACGTTCGTTGATATTTTTTCTGCAATAAATTCTATGACTTCGTCATTTAAATAGATATTTTCAGCAGCAGCTTTCTTTTTTAAGATTGCAACTCTTGTTTCAAAGTCCGGGCTTTTTAAATCTGCCAAAAGTCCCCATTCAAATCTGGTTACTAATCTATTTTCTAAGTCGGGAATGTCTTTAGGTGGTCTGTCAGAAGTGATTACTATTTGTTTTTTATTTTCATAAAGTGCATTAAATGTATGGAAAAATTCTTCTTGAGATCCTTCTTTTTTTGATAGAAAATGTATATCATCAACTAATAGTAAATCAATATTTCTAAATTTATTTCTAAAATTTGACATATTATTAGTTCTGATAGAGTCTATCATTTCATTTGTAAATTGTTCTGTTGTTATGTAAAATACATTACAATTTCTTGTTTCTTCAAGTAAAAAATGACCTATTGCTTGCATAAGATGTGTTTTTCCCATACCGGATTCTCCATAAATAAATAATGGATTATAAGTAGTTCCGGGTGATTCTGCAACAGCTAAGGATGCTGAATGTGCAAAATTGTTACTTTTCCCGACTACAAAATCTGAAAATGTGTATTTGGAGTTTAATTTAGATGCACTTATTTGTTGTTGATATAATTCCGGATTAGTTTTTTTATTATTTAAAATAGGATTATGGCTAAATTTTATTGAGTATTTTTTTTGATATATAGCATAGGAAATTTCTGATATCATATCAGTGTAAATTTTATTAAGATAATCTGCTGCAAATTGAGTAGGTACTTGTATTATTAAAACATCGTTATTAATGTCAACTAAAACAGTATCACTAAACCATGTTTTAAAACTTGTTTTCGAAACTTGTTCTTCAAGTTGGTCTAAAATGTTTTGCCATAAGTCTTGGTCCATTAAAATCCTCATTCTAAAATTTATTTTTTTTATAATTTAATGACACGTAATATCCTTTTTCCCCTTAATGTACAAAAAAAATCAAATTAATTTATTTGTCAAGAATAGTTCTTGTGGATAAGAATTAAAAATAATTTACTAATCTTTTCTATTTTATTGTTAGCTAATTAGTTATAGAGAATTTTTTAAAAATTAAAAAGTGAGTATGATGTGTATAACTCATTATTAAACAATTAAGTATTGATTTTAAGAAAATTATTTTTAAACTCAATCTGATTTATTATGAATAAGTTAGAGGTATCATTTTATGAAAGTAAAAAAAGGTTCTCAATTGAGAACCTTTCGCATAGATAGAAATTAAGTTATTCAATGTTGTTAATAGAAGGATTTAATTAACTTTTGTAACTTCAGAAGCTCCTGAAGTTACTTTTTTTACATTAGGGTTTCCATAATATTCTAAAGAAGAAGCTCCAGAAAGATTTGCTTGTAAATATGTTTGAACTTTTGTTCTTAAGTCACTTGCTCCTGATGCAGTTATATATGCATTTTGGCAAGATAATTCATTTGCTTTTATATCTGAAGCACCACTGGATTTAATATATAAATCGGTTGTATTTCCTGTTATGGTAATATCTGAAGCACCTGAATTTTCTAAAACAATTTCATTAGCTGTTATGTTATTAATAACAATATTTGAAGCTCCTGAAGATATGGTATAAAACTCATTGGTGTTTAATTTATTGTTGATATAAAATTCTACAGATCCTGAAATCTTGATTCCTGCTAAATTCGGTGATGAAATTTTAATAATGATAGAGTCATCTTTAATGTCGTTGTTGTTTTTTGATTTGTTATTAAATATTAAATCAAAAAATGATGTATTTGATATATTAAAGTTATCTGAAATTACAAGCTCATTATTATTTTGTTTGATAGTTATTTCGTCAAGATATTTTTCTTCAGTAGCATAGATAAATAATTGACTGTATTGACCTTGTTCATAATATACCTTAGTTATTCCTGAAATCTCTAAATATGAGAAATCATTTATTTGTATTTCTTTTGAGTTGTAAGAATCTACATTTTGACTTAATAATAATGTGCCGATTATTAGTAATCCAATTAAAATTATTATTTTATTCATTGTTCCTCCTGATAATTACTTATGCATATCTTATGCCAACATAATTTTGATACATATTGTAGAATTATAAACTTATCATTAATCGAAAGAAGCTGTCACGAAGCTACTGTTGTATTAGCATCGTTGCTTGTATATTAAAAATTTTCATTTAGTAGGAGTATATTGATAGATAGAGACTGTTGAATATTTCAATTATTGTTCTACAAGCTTTCAGCTTGTAGTTTCATAAAATATTGAATACATATCATTTAATGTTTTTTAGTGCAAGCAAGAATGCTCACACAACAACATTATTCAACAGCTTTCTTTATTTGTTTTAGTAGTAAACTAATTAAATACAGGGGACCTCCAAGAAGCTTTTTTCCATCTTGGAGGTCCCCTGTAATGTTTTTGTAGATTAGTTGAAATTTATAGACAAAATAATTATATCAATTTTAATATATTTTCTTATTAAATTGATATAATTAAGGTTTTAAAATTTACGCATTTGTTAAACAAGATTGTAATTATTTAAAATATTCTAAGGCAATTTGTGCAGCAAGATAAGCGTTATTTTTAATAAGTGCAATATTTGCAATTAAGCTTTTAGAATTAGTTTTTTCTTTTATATAATTTAGCAAAAACGGAGTTAACAGTTTGCCTTTTATATTATTTAAATTAGCTTCTTTGATTGCTGATTCAATAATTAAATTGATTTCGTTAAAATCTATTGATGACTCTTGAGGAATAGGATTAGTAACTAATACAGAGTTATTTAATCTTAATAATTCTCTATTTATTACAATATCTGAAATTTCTTGTATAGAGTCAACTCTATGATTAATCTTATATGGGCTGTCAGCACTGTAAAAAGCTGGCAAGAAGTCAGATTTATAGTTAAGGTGTGTTATGTTTTGTGTTTCAATATATTCTAAAGTTTTAGGTATATCTAAAATAGCTTTAGGACCTGCACAAATTACAGTAATTGGGGTTTTGGAAAGCTCGGTTAAATCTGAAGAAATATCAAAGGTATTATGAGCGTTTCTATGGACTCCGCCAATACCTCCCGTGACAAAAAACTTAATACCGATTAAATTAGCAATTAAGATACTTGCGGAAACTGTGGTTGAAGCATTGAGTTTCTTGCTTAAGATTACAGGTAAATCAGCTGAATTTGCTTTAAAGAAGTTATTATTATTTGTTATGAAATCGTATTCATTGTTGGTTAAACCTATATGAATGATTCCGTTAATTATAGCAATTGTAGCAGGAGTCACATTATAATTTCTAATTATATCTTCAATTTCTTTTGCAGTATTAATATTTTCAGGATAGGGCATACCATGAGTAATTATAGTAGATTCTAAAGCAATAATTGGTTTATTGGATGTTAAAGCATTTAGTACTTCATCGTTGATTTTAATTAAATCTTTGAAATTTTTCATTTTAAATCCTTTGTAAATTAAATTGGCTGAGAGGGCAGGAATCGAACCTGCCTCAGACGGTTTTATCCGCCCGGTATCAGTTTTGCAGACCGATTGAGCCACCAGACTCATCCTCTCTCAGCATATACTAATGATAAAATAATTTTAATTAAGATTTTGACAAGTAAAAATTTATGATTTTTACCATTGTAAAATTTCCGGTTTAGTGTAATTCATTTTACTAAATTGATAATAAGTATCATATTCGGTATAAAATCTATAGTTAGAAATATTATAATCAGTTCCTTTTGGGTAATAAGCAAAAGTTAATTGAAATGTTGAGAATATAAGCTGTTCATTTTTTACTCTAAGAGCAAAACCATAGCCTTGTTGAATAGGTTGTTTTAGGATATTTTGATTTTTTTGGCTTAATAAGGCAAGATCAGCAAAGGTAATAAAGGCAATTTTAAAATCAAATAATGAAAAAGGTAGGAAAGCATCATTTTCTAAACTTATACTAATTCTTTTAGCACCATAAAAATCTGCTTCAAATCCTCTAATACCATTGTAGTCATTTATAGTAATCAAATCTTCTTTTTTGATAGGATTTAAACTTTGAGATATACGAAAAGAATAATAATTTCTATATTTAATTTTTGATATATGCTTTAGATTTGAAAAAGATATAGTTTGAAAATCTACTATACCGTTTTCCCAACCGGTTGTACTATGGTATGAACCAATCCTGAAATTATATAAATTATATCCAAAGTAATCATTATATTTGCTTATCAAGAAATTAAAACCAAAATATTGTCGGTTTTTGATTTTTTGTATTTCTGTACCTGCAAGAAAATCAAGTTTGATACCTATTGGGATATCTTCAATTTTACCAAAAGCAAAAATATAGCTATCTTGATAAAATGATCTTCTTAAAAATGTGAAATTAGTTAAGTAAAACATATTTTCTTTAAAATATCTTTTATATTCTGTTGGATATTTGGTATATTTTGTAAATATTAATCTATTTGCAAATATAAAATGATTAAATATTCCCGGTAGTTCAGAATCACCTTTATTTGAAAAAGTATTTGCTAACCATACATCTTGTTGTCTATAGTGGATTGGTATTTTATAGGAAAGAGAATCATTTTGAATCATATTAGTTCTATATCTAACCCAAGTAGTATTTAGTCCTCCAAGCCATCGAAGCCAAGGTTGTACGAAATATTGATTTACTCCTATTCCGTATTTAATATTATCTGTATCTGAATAATAATATACAGCTCCTTGTCCGAATTTATCAAATAATTTTTCAAAATTATACTCAGTATCAAGTTTATAATTATTGTGATACGAAGGTTTTTTTTTAATATTTAAAAATAGTTTTGAACCTGTACCAAGAAAGTTAATATCTGATAATTCTAAATTTCCAATATTGGTTGTATTGTTATATTTACCTTTGATTCTGATACTCCATACATCTTTTGTGTAAACAAATACGTTAGCGGATTTATTTAAACTATCAGGAATTACTACAATCGCAGCTTCATTAATAAAATTATTACGTCTTAACATACGTTCACTTTCAGCAAAGTAATATGGGTCAATTTGATCGCCGATTTTAAATAAAAGATTGTTTTGAATAATAAAATCTTGTGTATCAATATGTATATAATTAATTGTATTAAAGAAGTGAGCTTTGATTGATGTATCAGTACTGTCAATTGTATTATTGAATAGTTTAAATTTTCTTATAATTATTTTTTTTATTATTAAACCTTCATACTGAGAAAAATAATCATAACTGAAATATTTTGAATTATCTTCAAATTCATTAGTAGAGGTTTCTTTTATCAAAAATTTACTTATAGCCCAATTGTAAAACTTTTGACCAATATTTAGTTTATTATCATTGCCACATAGCAAGCTGAAAGTTAAAAGAAAAAATATAATAAAAAAGAATTTATTGATTTTCATTTTATTCTAACGTATAAGTATTTAAATTTTACAAATTAACTTTTTAATTGAAAGCCATAGTCTTTTACCTTCTTGAATTAGATTAAAACTATAATTACTTGAAATCCATTGAGTTGTTAATAGTCTTAAAGAACCAAATATCATTCTAAATAAGTCAATGGAAAGGATTTCATTAGTAATTTCATTTGTTTTTTGACCTTCTTCAATGGTTTTTATGATAGCTACTGAATGATGATGCATTATATGAAACATTTTCTCTGATAAGATAGGGTCTTCAGAAAGAAAACTATCTGAAAACATAATCTTAGCTAAATCCGGGTTTTCTGAAAATAAATTATATCTATCTAGAACAAATTTTTGAATGTTATCAATAGAATTTACATTATCGTTACTATTTGCTTGTAATACAGTATTAGAAACTGTCTCAAAGTAATCTAAAATGGAATATAAAATACTATTTTTATTTTTAAAATGTCTATATAGGGCCGGTTCTGTAACACCGACTTTTTGGGCAAGATATTTAGTAGTTAATTTTCTAATACCTTCCGTGTTGATTATTTTGATTGCTGTATTTATTATTTGAAGTTGACGTTTTGAATATTTCATTTATACCTCAGACATTTCATTTGATAAATCGTAATGATAAATTTTCATAAGTCCTTTACCTTTAATATTTATGGATTCGTGAGTATCTAAGGTAAAACTATCTTGAATTAATTTATATGTTGATTCTGAAAGATTAATTTTCATTGGTTTGCAAATATGTTCTAATCTACTGGAAATATTTATTGTGTCTCCGAAAATGTCATAGATGAATTTATTTTTGCCAACAACACCGCCGACTATTTTACCTGTATGAATACCAATTCTGATTTTCCATTTGATAGCTTTTGTTTGATGTCTTTGATGTAAAAATGTTAGGATTTCTATTGCTGACTGCATAATTTTATTAGCATGCTTCTCATCATTTTGAGTTATTCCACAAATTGCAATATAGGCATCTCCAATAGTTTTAATTTTCTCACATTGATTATGTTTAAAAATTTTATCAAATTCAGAGAAGATTTCGTTAAGTTCTGTAATAACTTCGATTGGACTTAAGTTTGAGCATATCTCAGTAAAATTAACTAAATCTGAATAAAAGACAGTAACTTCATCAAAAGCTTGAGGTTGTGAATGTCCGGTTTTTTTAATGTCTTCTGCTACTTGGAAAGGTAGTATGTTTAGCAGTAATTCGTCGGATTTTGTTTTTTCTATTTCAATAATTCGGTTAGCATCAAATAACTCATTGTAGGTTAATTTTTGTTTAGAATATAGGATAATTATAATTATAATAAAAATAGTTAAAATGATAACAATGATGAATAAACTTATCCATTGAAATCGAAGTTTTGTATAGTTTAATGCTTGAATAACTTGATCTTTTTTTAATAATTCGTTTTCTTTTTCTTTTTTTTCAGTTTCATAACGAACTTGCATTTCATTGATTTGTCTTTGATTATTTTCATTATACACAGAATCCCTATAATTAGAATAAATTAAAAAATTATTGTATGCATTTTCATAATCATTCATTAATTCATATATTTTTATGATAACAGCATAATTTGTAATGATATTAGATTTAGCTCCAATTTGTTTTGCAATCTTGTTGGCTATAATTGCATAATCTAACGCTTTTTTTAATTGATTGTTCCGCATATAAACAGCACCTAAGTTATTATAAACAGAACATAAACCAAAGTCGTTTCCAAGAGATTCATATATCGGTAATGCATTTGTAAAATATTTTATAGCAGTATCATATTCTCCAATGTCAGAATATATACTACCTAAGTTTACATAAGAAGTAGCAACATTGTTTGTATGATTATATTTTAAATTAATATCTAAAGATTTTTTATGGTATTCTATAGCTTTATTGATAATATTTCTTTTTTTATAATTTAAGGCTAAATTGTTATAAACCTTTGAAAGAATAAGAGGATTATCTTTTTCATTTATATATTTTAAAGATTCTAAATAAAATTCTAAAGCTTTGTCATTGTTTCTTAAATAATGATAAACAGTCCCGATATTCATATTAGCTGTACCTATTGCCAAACTATCACTGATTGATTCAGCATAACTTAAGGCTTTGAGAAAATATTCAAGAGAATTTGAATAATCACTTATTCTAATATAATATGAACCTAAATTTGAATAATTTAATATAAGTTCATCAATGTTGTTTAATTTTTGCCTAATTTCTAAACTTTGTTTGGCGTATTCGATTGCCTTATTTGTTTCTCCTTGATGATTGTAAATAACTGAAAGCTTGCTTAAAACTTCGGCTTTTTTGGTATTATCTTTTATTATTTCAGCCATCTTAAAAGCAGAATTATACCATTGGATTGATTCATCAAAATAATTTTTTTTAAAAGAAGATATTGCTAAATTACGATAATTATTGAATATTAACTCTTTTTTTTTAGTAGAATCTTGGTAATGTAAGGCAATTTTTGAATAGTAATATACAGCATTATAATTAAGATGGCTTAAATAAAAATCACTTAAAGAAAGATATAGTTCAAAGAGTTTGTCACGATTGTTATTTATTGTAGCTATTTGCAGAGTTTCTTTTAAATATAACAAAACAAAAGATGAGTCTAATTCCGGATAATTATAAACTAAATTTAAAATTGCATTATGCCTGTCTTCATAGTGTTTGAAATCATTAAAGTTTTGTTCAAATTCAGTCATAAATGCAGCTTGCTTACTCAATAAAGCATTAAAACATAAAATAAAAACTATTAATAACGTAATCTTAATCTTTGATTTCAATTAAACTCCTTTTTGTAATTATAAATTATGAGCTTAGTTTAAGTCAAGAAAAAAAATCTTTATTATTAAGGGCTATTCAATAAGATTAACAATATTTCTGTAAGCTTTCGGCTTGTAGGAGGTTTATTCATTTGTTATTTTTATAGTTAGGTAGTTTTTGGTTCAAGCAAGGATGCTCGCACAACACAGTTATTCAACAACATTTAAATATATCAATTTGTTAATATTGGTTAAGTAAGTCTTTAAAAGAAAGATATTATCTTGTTTTTGAGAAATAACAATCGCACCGTCCTTATTAGTGGTATAATGATTTTGACAATATTTATTGATAGTTTCTATAGTTTTATCATTAGGGAAACCGGGTTGATTATTGGAACTGATTATACAATATTGAGGATTAATATTTGAGATAAAATCAGTACTTGAGCTTGTCTGACTGCCATGATGAGGGATTTTTAAAATAGATGCATTGAGATTTTGAGAATAATTGTTAACAATGTATTTTTCAGCTTCTTTTTCAATATCTCCTGTAAATAAAAATTTAAGATTTTTGAAGTCAATTTGACAAACAAGAGAATTGTTGTTTTCATTTTCACTTTGATAATCTTTATCAGGATGAATAAATTTAATTTTATAATTAGAGTATTTTAGGGTTAAAGTATCACTAACTACGTAAAAGTATGTACTTTTTAAAGAAGGGTAATTTATAAGTTCATTTCCTGTTGGGGAGTTTAAGAAATTTTGTGTAATAAATACAGTATCAATTTTTGTTGTTTTACTTAATTTGAAAATACCACCATAATGGTCAGTATGTTGATGAGTTAAGATTACCTTAGAAATTTTTCTGTAATTGTTTTGATTTAAATAAGGGATTAAATTATATGAGATATTATTAGGTTTATCTTCAAAATCACCTGTATCAATAAGTAATAAATCCCTTTTAGAAAACTCTATAAGACAACAATCAGCCTTACCAACATTGAAAAAGATTACCTTAAAAACGTGTCGTGTAGAAGGAATGCTGATAATTAGAATAATCAAAAAAACAAAGATAAGGGAATATCTTCTTTTTTTCTTGAAATATGCAACAATCACTATGGCAATGCATAGACAAATAAAGATTAAAATTAAGTGATTTAATGAGAAAGAAATTGAATATTTAAAGGGTAAACTACTTAAAAATAAGATTGAATAATTAAATAATTCAGTTAAAAACTCAGCACTTAACGTTAATATGTTTAAAGGAGGTAATATGATAATTAAAATAAATAAGGGCATAATAATGCTAATAAAAGGTATTCCTAATATATTTGAGATAAGTGTATTGAAATTTATTGTTTGGAAATAATATATTAGCAATGGAGATAATAAAATATTGATGATAAAGATTGTTAAAACATATTTTACTATTATTCTTAAACTTATTGTAATTTTCATCTTTCTGAGCATTGCTTTAGAAATGAAGATTGCTCCAATAGCTACATAAGAAAATTGTAATCCGGGATTAAATAATAATAATGGATTAACTAATGTAATAAAAAATAGTGAGATTAAATAGACTTGCCAATCACTAATTAACCTGGAACTACTATTGGCTATAAAGAATATTGAGAAAAATAAAACAGCTCTTGTTATGGTTGTTGATCCGTTACAAATAAAGGCATAACATACTAAAATTATTAATGTTATTGCTTTAGATAAAATATTATTAAATCTAAGGAATCTTAATATATAAAAACTAAATAGCATTATAACACCTATATGTAATCCACTAACTGCAAATAAATGACTTAATCCTGAATCCGGTAAGATTTCAGTTCTGTAATCTTTATTGTATTGATTTAAATAACTCCGTTCTCCGAGAATTAAAGTTTTGGCTAAGGGTGCAGAGTAATCGAGTGTTTTATCTATTTTATTATTAATAAAATCTCTAAATTGATAAATCATTTTTTTGAATCCTGAAGAGGAATTTCCTAAGAATATAATAGGTGAGAGGTGAATTGCTTGAGCATAAATATCAGCACGACTATTTATTTTATTAAAATCAATTTGTCCCGGATTTGTAATTTTGAAGGGTTGAATCTTTGCTACAGTTTGTATTTTGTCACCATAATTAAGATTTTCTTTTGTATATAAATAGATTTGCCCGGCAATAGGTATGTTTGCTATTGTGTTAAGCTTTAAGATGTATCTATTGGAGTTTTGTGTAATATGTTTATGGCTGACAATTTTACCTGTGATTTGTTGAGAAATATAGTCTTTAGTTGCAAGAGTGTCAATTAGTTCATATTTATAGGATAAATAATTAGAAATATGATTGAAGCTCTTTTTTTGATGATTTAACGTGTAAAAATTACCTGCTATAAAACTTAATATCACAATGCTTATTAGCCTTGTTTTATGATTAAAGAATAATAAAAAAGATAATGAAGCTAATAATAACAATAAAATATAATTACTTTGATAGATAGTAAAAATAATACCTAAAAGCCATGGAGGTACCCATATTAACGCCGGAACCGGTAAATAATTATTACCTGATTTTAATCGATATTTAGGTATGGCTTCATTCATTTTTTTACAAAATATTCTACTTTCTTAATTTATATAATTCTTCATAGATATGTAAAACAGCTTTAACATAGGCATCACTGTGATTGTAAGCATAAACTGCACTATATTTTGCATTATAATCATCTATATTTACACCTGATAAGCCATGTTTGTTAAGATAATTTGATATACTATGAATGGTATCTTCTATAGAAAAAATATCTATCTCATCAAATTTGTCATCGGAATCTATAAAATAAGAGTTCATTGAACTCGGGATAAATTGTCCCCAACCGGCTGCTCCTGCAAAAGAACCAATGAAATGATAAACATCTTTATTTGTTTTCTGTGAAAACTTATATAAGGCTATAAGTTGATTTGTAGCAAAACGTTGTCTGCGAGGAATAAGTAAGTATTGAGAAATTAAGGTAGGGAAGGTGTAAAAATTACCTTTCCAACGTGGATTAGCATAGTCTGATTCTATTGCCATTATAGCCATTATCAATTCGTAATGAATACCATGTCTTGTTTCTGCATTTAATAATTCTTTATGATATCGTTGTTTGAAATCAGTTCCTTTATTTATCTTATTAGTGACGCCAAAATGCTTCATATACCAGTCTTGACCTCTTTCGCCTCTTTTAACTTGATGCTCCGGCATATTGGTGAAATATTTACTAACGCTATAATAGATTTTGAAATTCTCATTGTTTATATTATCAGCTAACCAGTTTGGTGGGACCCCGGCTTGAATTAACTTATAATTTAATTCTTCGATTTTTTCAAGATATTCTTCTTCGATTAGAAAATTAATGTTTTGGGCTAACCTTATTATATATTGTCCATTTTCAAAATAAATATCACCTGATACTTTGGCTTTTAATCTAATATTTTCAGAGATGAGTTCAATTTTGAAGAATGACAAAGGGTGATTATAGATACTTTTATAATCTATTATCACACCGTCTAATAATAGAACTGTATCTGTGGAAAGTTTACTTTGTATGTTTTTGTTTCTTGGGTTAAATTCATATATGAAATTTTGGTTTTTTATTTGAAGATTAAAAAGATGAGTTTTGATGTTAAATAATGAACTTTTTGGATACTGGACAGTTTTGTTTGCAAGATTAATAAAATAGTTTTCATAAGGGAAACAATGTTTTATAGTCAGTTGGTCATAAACTATCTTGAAATCAAAATTATTTATTTCTTTATTATATTTTGCAATATACTTCTCTTTTGAGATATCTGCTTTGGATATAAGGTATTGGAAGTTACTGCTTGAAGTTATATTATCGTAAATAGAGTCTATTTCTGTCCTGGTTAAATCTAATTTTTTTCCTAGGAATTGATGGAAATCAAGCTTTGAATTTTCAATATTATAATCCCAATTAAGTAGTTGATAAATATTATAAAGTAAGAATCCGGTTAATTCTGCTTTTTCTTGACTCATATTATTTATTGAAATTAAATTATGATTATAAATAGAGAAGAGTCTATCAGTTAAATATATGAGTGGATAGTTTTCCGTTAAATCTTCTTTGTAATTCGTTTGAGTTTCTAAGAAGTAGTTATAAAATTGGAAAAAAGTAATCCCCAAAGTTTTCTCTTGTGAAAGTTCAAATGATTGTATAAATGAATTTTCATTTTTCCAACGATTAAATCTTAGGGCGTAGAAATGTTTTAAGTTATCAATTGCCTTATCTTGATGATTATTTAATAGGTTAAAATAAGCATCCAGCAAAAAATTATATTCATAAGTGGAGATAACTCTATTGTTTGTATCAAGTAAGGGGTATTCATAAGCCGGTATTGAAGTAAAAGCTTCTAAATATTCAATAAAAAGTTTTTGAATAATATATTTAGTTATTTGAATAGATGTTTGGGGTGTGAATGTGTCCGATTCCGGAGAAAGATTATTAAGACTGATAAAGAGTGTTTTATCTGTTGGTTTAAAGTTTTTATAATTTATGTATTGAGGTATAGTTTTAGTTTTTAACTTATTATCGTTGATTAGTTTAAAGCCGGTTTGGAGATCGTCATTAAATAAAAAAACTTTATCCTTGCTGATTGTAATATAATATTTAAAATCCGGTATAAAAGATGGCAAAGAGTTAGTATTTTTATTTTGATTAAAGAAATCGTAGATTGATTTATTAATTATTAGCAATTGTTTTTCATTTTTTTGTAAGATTTCAGAAGTAAATGCGTTAAAAAATAAAAAGTATAAAAGAATAAAAATTATATTTTTTTTCATATTTGTCCTTGTAAAAAAATTCTGTTTATTAAATTAACTAAATATGGGTGTATATATAACAAATTTATTTGTTAAGTGTTTGAAAAAAAAGGCAGACCGAAATCTGCCCTACTTATATATATAACTTATTCTGATAATAAATGAATAAATAATCCTGAGCGTAATTTTGGTTCAAACCATGTAGATTTTGGAGGCATAACTTCGCCTGCATCAGCAATGTTCATAAGCTGTTCTATTGAAGTTGGATACATTGAGAAAGCTAAAACTTCTTCTTTTGAATTAACTCTTTTTTCTAATTCTTTTAATCCTCTAATTCCTCCAACAAAATCAATTCTGTTGTCAGTTCTTGGATCGCCGATTCCGAGGATAGGGTGGAGGAGATTTTTTTGTAGTATAGAAACATCAAGAGATAGTACCGGATCGTTTTCCGGATAAGTTCCCGGTTTAGCAGTTAATTTATACCAGGTACCACAAGGTGCATACATACCGAAAGTATGGATATTTTCAGGTCTGTATGCTTCGGTTTTTGAGAATTCTTCAATAGTAAATTTTTCTTCAACTTTAGCAAAGAATTCTTCTTTGGAAAGCTTATTTAAATCTTTTAATACACGATTATAATCCATTATAGCGAGTTGAGTATCAGGGAAGATTACTGATAAGAAGAAATTATATTCTTCATTGCCTGTATGATTTGGATTTGCTTCTCTTCTTTTTTGTCCGACACGTACAGCACTAGCACAACGGTGATGTCCGTCAGCGATATATAGAGCAGGAACGTTTGCAAAGTTTTCAGTAAAGAAATTAATGTCTTGGTTATTATCAATAACCCAAGCGATATGTCTTACATTATCTTCAGCAGTGAAATCATACAGTGGTTTGTTTTTCATAATTTCATTCATCTTGTCTTCAATAGCTTGAAGAGAACGGAAGGTTAAGAAGATAGGTCCGGTATGAGCGTTGGTTGTATCAACGTGTTTAATACGGTCAGCTTCTTTTTCAGCTCTTGTGTGTTCGTGTTTTTTGATTAAATCTTTTTCATATTCTTCGATTGAAGCACAGCAAACAAGTCCGGTTTGAGCTCTTCCGTCCATTACTTGTTGGTAGAGGTAAAGGCAAGGTTTTTCTTCTTGAATCAAGTTACCGTCTTGGATAAGTTTATAGAGGTTATCTTTAGCTTTTTGGTAAACAGATTCGTCGTAGAGATTTGTGCCTTTAGGTAAATCAATTTCAGCTTTATCGACATGTAAAAAACTAATTGGGTTATCTTTAACCATTTCTCTTGCTTCTTCAGAGTTCATAACATCATAAGGTAAAGCTGCCACTAAGTTAGCTTTATCTTGAGCAGGTCTTACTGCTTTAAATGGGCGTATCTTAGCCATAAAACTACTCCTAAATTCTTTTTGTTCATAATTTTATAATGTGATATTATGTCAACAAAATTTTCTAAAATAATGATGCTTGATAGTGAGGATAAAAATTTTATTGACTTATAGATAGCTTTAAGTATCTTGGTAAATGAGTTTATATATAGGAAAATGGAGGCTTTAAATGGAGTACCCCTTTAATGAGATTGAAAAGAAGTGGCAAAAGAAATGGGATGAAAGTGAAATTTATGTAGCTAAAGATTGTTCTAAGAAAAAGAAATATTATGTTTTATCAATGTTTCCTTATCCTTCCGGTGCACTTCATATGGGGCATGTGTCAAATTACAGTATTGGTGATGCGGTAGCAAGATTTAAGTTTCAAGAAGGTTTTAATGTGTTACAACCGTTTGGTTATGATGCGTTTGGTATGCCTGCAGAAAACTTTGCTATTTTACATAATTCACATCCTTCAATTACAACAGAAAAAAATATAGAAATTATGCATAAACAGTTAAAGATGTTAGGTCTTGCTGTTGATTGGAATAGAGAAGTAGCTACTTGTCGTGATGATTATTATCGTTGGGGACAATGGCTATTTAAAAGGTTATATGAAAAAGGGCTTGTATATCGCAAAACATCTTGGGTAAATTGGTGTGATGATTGTCAAACTGTGTTAGCTAATGAACAGGTTGAGGATAATCGTTGTTGGAGATGCCATAATGTCGTTAGGCAAAAGGATTTAGTTCAATGGTTTTTTAAGATAACTGATTATGCTGAGGAATTGCTTGATTTTAGTAAAATGGAAGAATGGCCTGAGCGTGTTAAGACTATGCAGACTAATTGGATAGGGAAGAGTCAAGGTACAGAAGTAGATTTTAAATTAGAAAATAGTGATGAATATATTAAAGTCTTTACTACTAGACCGGATACCTTGTTTGGTGTAACATTTATGGCTTTGCCACCTGAACATCCACTTGTTGTAGAATGGCTTAAAAATGAAGACAAAGATTCTGAAATTAAAAAATTCTGTCATAAAGTAATAAATGAAGACAAAATTACTCGTACCGCCACAGATACAACTAAGGAAGGCGTTTTTTCCTGTAAGTATTGTATTAATCCGGTTAATGGCGACAAAGTTCAAATCTGGATAACAAACTATGTTTTAATGGATTATGGTACCGGAGCTGTTATGGCAGTTCCTGCACATGATCAAAGAGATTATGATTTTGCAAAAAAATATAAAATTCCTATGAAGATAGTTATTCAAAACCCTGAAAACACATTGGTTCTTGATAAGATGACAGAGGCTTATATTGAACCGGGAATGTTAGTTGATTCGGGTGATTTTGAAGGTATGAATTCAGAAGATTCAAAGGCAAAAATTAGTGAATGGCTTGAAAAGGAAGGCTTTGGCAGACAAACAACTACATATAGACTGAGAGATTGGGGCATTTCAAGACAAAGATATTGGGGAAATCCTATTCCTGTAGTTTATTGTGAAGATTGTGGTGTTGTGCTTGTACCTGATAATGAATTGCCGGTAAAATTGCCTATGAATGTGCAAGTTGGTAAAACTACCAATAATCCTTTACTATCAGTTGATGATTGGCTAAATACTATTTGTCCTAATTGTGGTAAGCCTGCTAAAAGAGAAACTGATACTATGGATACTTTTGTTGATAGTTCTTGGTATTTTGCTCGATATACTGACCCTAAAAATGATAAATTGCCTTTTGAACATAAAAAAGCTGATTATTGGTTACCTGTTGATCAGTATATTGGAGGGATTGAACACGCTTGTATGCATTTGCTTTATGCGAGATTCTTTCATAAGTTTATGCGTGATATAGAGCTTCTTAAGTCAGATGAACCGTTTTTGAAATTGATGACTCAAGGTATGGTACTTAAGGATGGTGCCAAAATGTCAAAATCAAAGGGTAATACTGTTGATCCTCAAGAGTATATTGATCGATATGGGGCTGATACAATAAGGCTTTATGTATTGTTTGCTTCTCCTCCGGAAAAGGATGTTGAATGGAGTGACGAAGGTGTAATGGGTGCTTTTAGATTCTTAAATAGACTTTGGCGTTTCTTTGAACAACATAGTGATTTTATTAAAGCTAATTTGCATAATAAACACTTAAAAGGTGAGTTGTCTCCGGAACTTAAGAATATTAGATTTAGTACTCATAATACTGTCAAAAAGATTATTGAAGATATGAATAGTCGAATGCAGTTTAATACAAATATAGCTGCCTTGATGGAACATTTTAATACTGTTAATGCAACTAAATCAACTGATAATTTTAATGAATATGAAAGATTTGTGTTTGCTGAAGCCGCTATGATTTTGCCTCGAATGCTTTATTATTTTGCTCCTCATATTTCTGAAGAAATTTGGGAAAAGATTGAAGGTAAAAAGATGCTAAATGAAGTAGGTTTGCCTGAATTTAATGAAGATTATCTTGTAAAGGATGAGATTACTTATGTTGTTCAAATAATGGGTAAGGTCAGAGGTAAGCTTGAAATAAACGCAGATGCTTCAGAAGACGAAGTGAAAAAAGCTGCACTTGAAATTGATAATGTACAAAAATCTATCGAAGGGAAAACTATAGTTAAAATGATAGTTGTTCCTAAGAAATTAGTTAGTATTGTTTTAAAATAAAATTATTATAAGTAAAGCCCTTCAATTATGAAGGGCTTTTTAGTTTGCTTAGTTTTATTTATAAAAATTTCTTTACAAAAAAATCATAAAATCTTATTTTGACATAAAGAGATAATAAAGGAGAAAAGATTGGCTGATTATTTATTGCGTGGTATTTCTAAAGATAAAAACTTCCGTTTTTTTGCTGTTGAAGCAAAGGAGACAGTTCAAAAAGCCATAGATATACATTATTTGTCTATTATAAACAGTGTTGTACTTGGAAGGTTATTAATTAGTGGACTTTTGATGAGTGCTGATTTAAAAAATGAAAATGATATTTTAACTCTACGTATCGATGGTGATGGTCCGGTCGGCTGTGTGATAGTAACAGCAACAGGTAAAAATACTGTTAAAGGATATGTAGAAAATCCTCAAGTAGAGCTACCTTTAGAAAATAAACAATTTCAGGTAGCAAAAGCTATTGGAAGAGGTAGTCTTTCTGTTATTAAATCAATTGGTGACTTACAACCTTATATTGGCAGAATAAATATTGTTAGTGGTGAAATTGGTGAAGACATTAGTCAGTATTATTATCAGAGTGAACAAATAGATACAATGATAAATCTTGGTATTTTAATAGAGCCGGATGCTAAAATCAGACAAGCAGGGGGTATCTTTGTTCAGTGTTTGCCTAATACTCCTGAAGATAAGTTGAGCATTTTAAAAGAAAATATTAAAAAGTTGCCTAATCTTTCAGATTTTATGGATATGGGTAAAAATGTAGAAACTATATTAAAAAGTCATATATTTAAGGGTATAGATATAGAATTTAGTACTAAAAAAGAGGTAACCTATTCTTGTAATTGTAGCAAAGACAGATTTTATGCCGGTATTAAATTATTAGGAGAAAAAGAGATAAAAAGTTTAATAGAAAGTGAAGAAAGTATTTCTGCAGAATGTCATTTTTGTAATAAGAAATATGAATTTTCAAAAGAAGAATTAATATCTATGTTAAATACAAAGGAGGATTGAGATGAAAAAGGTTGTAATTGCCGCAGCTAAAAGAAGTCCAATAGGCGTATTTGGAGGAGCATTTAAAGATGTTTCAGCCGTAAATCTCGGAGTAATTGTTTTAAAAGCTGTGTTAGAAGAACTTAACTTATCTCCGGAAAAAGTTGATGAAGTTATTTTAGGAAATGTTCTTGGTGCCGGTTTAGGACAAAATGTTGCTCGTCAAGTAAGTATTAATAGTGGTATTCCTGTAGAAGTACCGGCTTATACAGTCAATAAAGTATGTGGTTCCGGTATGAAATCAGTTGCCTTAGCGGCTAATATGATTAAACTTGGAGAAGCTGATATTATTGTTGCCGGTGGTATTGAAAATATGTCTCAAAGTCCTTATGCCTTAAGTGATGCTCGTTGGGGTGCTCGTATGGGTGATAAATCTATGGTAGATTTAATGATAAAAGACGGCTTGAGTGATATTTTTAATAATTATCATATGGGTATCACTGCTGAAAATCTTGCTGAAAAATATAATCTTTCTCGAGAAGAACAAGATTTATTTGCTACTCAAAGTCAAAATAAAACAGAAAAAGCTATGACTTCCGGTAGATTTGATGATGAAATCGTTAAGATTACTATCCCTCAAAGAAAAGGTGAACCAATCGTGGTCTCTCAAGATGAATTTCCTCGTAAGGGTGTAACCATTGAATCTCTTGCTAAAGTAAGACCTGCCTTTAAAAAAGATGGAACTGTTACAGCCGCTAATTCTTCAGGTATTAATGATGGTGCAGCTATTATTATCTTGATGAGCGAAGAAAAGGCAAAAGAATTAAATATTAAACCTTTAGCATATCTAACTGCCTGTGCCTCCGGCGGTGTTGATCCTTCTATTATGGGATTTGGTCCTGTCCCTGCTATAAAAAAAGTACTTGCTAAACAAAACTGGTCAATAAATGACTTAGAACTTGTTGAACTTAACGAAGCTTTTGCTTCTCAATCTCTTGCAGTATTTAAAGGTTTAGAAAAAGAAGTCGGAAAATTAAATCCTGAAATTGTCAATGTTAATGGTGGAGCAATCGCTTTAGGACACCCAATTGGTGCAAGTGGAGCAAGAATCATTGTTACTCTTTTGCACGAAATGAAAAAACGTAATGTAAAAAAAGGTTTAGCTTCTCTCTGTATCGGTGGTGGTATGGGCATTGCTACAACCTATGAAATGTAAAAATACTTTTTTATTATGAGCAGGATAATTCCTGCTCTTTTTTTTTGAAAATAACTTTTATATATCCGAAAATCTCGAGACAGACTTGACTCACACTCACTTCGTTCGTTGCAAGTCAAGTCCGGCTGTATTGTTCTATAAGCTTCCAGCTTGTAGGAAAGACGAGTACAAGCAAGGATGCTTGTACAACATTACACTTCAATAATCCTATATTTAGTGCTACCTAAACCAATTTCTTCAGCGTATTTAAGAGAATTTCTTCCGGCTTCAAATAAGTTTTGTTTACTTTCTTGTTGAACAATATCTAAACAAGCTGAATCTATTGCTACCGGGTTAAGGCTTACCATCACTCCGATATTATTAGTAATTAGAGGCATTTTTTCACCCATACAGTCACAATCTTTGGTGATATTGATTAAAAAACTGATATAGATATTTGTTTTATTTTGTTGAGCTGCGTAGGCGTATTCCATTAGGCGTTCTTGAAAGTTAGTTGCATTCCAGTCATGGGAGATAGCACCTTGTGGACAGACTGCAATACATCCTGCACAACCGACACAAGTATTATGATCAATGACAGCATATTCTTTGAGTTCAATTGCTTTAACATCACATTTTTCTACACATAGTCCACATAAAATACATTTTTCCGGCTTAACGCTTGGTTTCATTTGTGAATGTTGGGCAAGTTTACCTCCACGTGCGGCAAAGCCCATTCCTAATTGTTTTAATGCACCTCCGAAACCGGCAACAATATGACCTTTAAAGTGACTACAAACTATTACTTGATTATGTTTTTGATATTCTTTAGCTATTTTACAGGTTTTAAAGAATTGTTTATTGATTTCTGCTTCATAATAATCTTCTCCGATTTCTCCGTCTGCTATTACGATTGGAATCTGTGTAAAACCGTGTTCTTTGGCAAGTTTTATGTGGTTTGTTCTATTTGTTCTTGCTCCTCTATATAGAACGTTTGTTTCAATATACGAAGGAGATGAGTTATTTTCTTTAAGGTATGTTATAAGCTCGTTATAGATATTGGCAGGTAAGTATGTTTCGTTACCTTTTTCGCCAAAGTGAACTTTAATTACAGCATCTTTTTCTAATTTAATGTCTTTATCATGAATGATTTTATGAAATAATTGTTTAGCGATTTTGCTTAATTCATTTGTATCTGTAGTATTTGTCTTTTTAAAATATACATCTTGCATAGTAAATCCTTCAATATTTTTTTATATTAATTTCTAATTTGATTGTTTTTGTCAATGATTTTCTTTTTAAGTTGGTTTTAATAGTTATATAAGATTGATGACAGTCAAAAAATGTAAAAAAGTTACATCAGTAGATTAATTATATTTTGATAATATACTAATATATAATAAGATAGAGTTAGTTAGAAAGGAAATTATTTAATAAGTTTTTTAGTTTAAATCTATTAATAAATTTCAAATAAGAATCAAGGGACCTCCAGGATGGTTTTTTTCATCTTGGAGGTCCCTTGTTTGAATCTTATATTTTAAAGGCAGAAAAATTTAAACTCTGGTGAGTTTTCTATAAGTAATTCTTTTAGGAATAAGGGCTTTTTCACCGAGTCTGGAAAGTTTATCTTCTTCATATTCAGAAAAGTTACCATCATACCACTTTACTTTACTGTCACCTTCGAAGGCTAAGATGTGTGTACAAATTCTATCAAGGAAATACCTGTCATGGCTGATAACTACTGCACATCCCGGGAAATTTTGTAAAGCTTCTTCAAGTGCTCTGATAGTATTTACGTCAAGGTCATTTGTCGGTTCGTCAAGTAAGAGGACATTTCCGCCTTCTTGCAAGGTTAAGGCGAGATAAACTCTGTTTTTTTCACCACCGGATAATTCAGATATTTTTTTATTGTGGTCTGCCCCGGCAAAATTAAACCAAGATATATATTGTCTGACAGGGATTTCTCTACCGTTGATATTGAGTATTTCTCTGTCTTGACCAATGATTTCAAGAATACTTGCCTCTTGATTCATTTCACGAGATTGGTCAACGTAAGACAATTTTACAGTTTCTCCGATTTGTATTGTTCCGGCATCAGGGTTTTCTTGTTGAGTAATTAATTTAAAGAGAGTGGTTTTCCCGGCACCATTAGCACCGATAATACCTACAATTCCTCCGGCGGGTAATTCAAAATTGAGATTTTCAAAAAGGATTTTTTCTTCATAAGCTTTAGAAATGTCAAGAGTTTTAATGACATTGTTGCCGAGTTTAGATCCAGCAGGAATATGAAGCTCGTTGGTTTCGGTTCTTTTTTCATTTTCTTGATTGAGTAAGCTTTCATAATTTTTAATTCTGGCTTTATTTTTTTCGTGTTTGGCTTTAGCAGTGGATCTGATCCATTCTAATTCTCTGGCGAGTTGTTGTTGTCTTTTAACTTCCTTTTTTTCTTCGAGAGCGAGTCTTTGTTGTTTTTGTTCGAGCCAAGAGCTGTAATTACCTTTCCAAGGGATACCAAATCCTCTGTCTAATTCAAGAATCCAGCCGGCGACATTATCAAGAAAATATCTATCATGGGTGATAGCGATAACTGTTCCTTTGTAGTTTTGTAAGTGATTTTCAAGCCAGAGTATAGTTTCAGCGTCAAGGTGGTTAGTAGGCTCATCAAGGAGTAAAATATCCGGTTCTTGAAGCAGTAGTCGGCACAAAGCTACGCGTCGTTTTTCACCGCCTGAGATGAGTTTTATGGGCATATCCGGAGCCGGGCAACGTAAGGCATTCATCGCCATATCAAGTCTGCTTTCTAAGTCCCATGCATTTGTAGCATCTAATTTATCTTGAACTTTTCCTTGTTGTTCAAGGAGTTTGTCCATTTCATCATCACTCATTTGTTCAGCAAATTTAAGGTTAATTTCTTCGTATTGTTTAAGTAGATCTACAATTTCTTGTGCACCTTCTTCGACGATTTCTTTGACAGTCTTATTGTCATCAAGAAGAGGCTCTTGTTCAAGGTATCCGATAGTGTAGCCTTTGCTCATAGCAATTCTTCCGACATAGTCTTTTTCAATCCCTGCCATTATGCGTAAAAGAGTACTTTTACCGCTGCCATTAAGTCCAAGCACTCCTATTTTTGCTCCATAGAAATATCCAAGAGAAATATCTCTTAATACTTGTTTATTTCCGGGATAGATTTTTCCAACTCTATCCATAGAAAAAATTACTTTATTATCTTCCATTATATTCTCCTTATTTATACTATTTTATTTTTTATGTAAGGTAAATCAACTATAAAACACGACCCTGTTGGATCAGATTTAAAGAGGTAAATGTCTCCGTTTAAAAGATTTGTCAACTTATATGCAATGCTAAGTCCTAAGCCGAAACCACCATAAGATCTGGTTAAATTTGTATCACCTTGAAAGAAAGGTTTAAAGATATCATCTTGTTTGGCTTTTTCAATGCCTATTCCGGAGTCTGTTACTTCAAAGCGAATGATATCTTTGAAATCTATGTTTTTAGTTTTAAATATTGTTAATTTGATTTTTCCATAGTGAGTAAATTTCAGGGCATTTGAAAGTAAATTCTTAATAATATTGATAATTATATTTTGGTCGATTAATATTGTATCAATATCCGAATCATATTCGTATAGGAATTCAATATTTTTCTTATTACATAATGAATTATATTCGTTAATTAGTGGTTTAAGAAGGCTTTTTAAATTTGTTGGGATATAATCGATGTTTACGTTATTTAATTCAAGGGTTGAGAATCTTAAAATATTATTTGAGACCTCAAGTAATTTATTTGATGCAATAGATATTTGATTAAGAAATTCATGTTTTTTGTCATTATTAACTTCATTAAACAATATATTTGTAAAGTTTATTATTGAGGTAATTGGTGTCTTTAATTCGTGTGAGAGATTAGTTAAGAATCCAAATTTTGTTTTTTGCATTTCATTGATTAATTTAGAATTTCTATAATTAATATTATTGTCTGTTATAAAAATCAGATAAGAATTTTTTAGTTTAAAGTGTTCTATTACATAACGTTTGATATGTACTTCTTTAGTATAAATGAGAAGTGTGATATCTTTTGATTTGTTTAAATTTTGTTTTAAATTTTCAAATAGAGGTAAAAATTGAGTTTGTATAATTTTATTACATTTATCAAGATAAAAATCATCAACAAAAAAGACTCTCAATATTTCTTGAGTAATCGAATTAATATCAATAATGTCATTATCTTCACTGTATTCAATAATCCCTATAGGTGAATTTTCTAAGAGATTTTTATATATGATATAATTTTCTGATTGACTAAGAGAAAGAGACTCGATTTTTTTATTTTTTTGAGAGATTGTTTTAAATAAAAGTATTGAAAATAAAAGGCTTATGAAAACAATAGGAGTAATAACTAAAATAACGTGTTTAGTGATATATGTATGATGAAATGCTATAAATATTGTATATGGCAATTTAACTGATTGGAGAGAATAAAAAGCTCCTTCAATACGATATTTTTTGTTTTCATAAAAAAGTTGTGTTTTGATAGTATTTACTGATTGATTATTTATTAAATTTTCTATATTATCAATATATAAAATGTCTAAATCAGGAAATGATTTATCATCTGAATTGAAAATTTTTACTTTGTTTTGTAATAAAAGGAATGACCAATATATATTTCCGGGATTATAAGAAATCATTTTATTTTTTATATAAGTTTCCATATCTAAGATTATCTCAATATTTGCTTTAATCTTTTTATCTGAATCTTTGATAATTTCAATATATTGTATTAAATCATATTGCTTTTGAAAGATAGGGTTGTAAGAGATTTCATTTTTTATGAAAGCTTGATTCACAAGATAATGATCATCTTCTGTATATAATATTTTTACAGTTTTTTTAGTGTCATAGATAAAGATTGTTTTGATTAAATTTTTATATTTTTTGTAAAATTGCCTGATTCTATTATCTGTTTTTGAATTTTTTTTGGGATCTTGAAGATAAGAGTAAAGATTTTCTGATTCTAAAATATATGTAATGTCGTCAATAAATGAGGAGAAATCTTTGTCAATTAAATTTCCAAGATTGTTGGCGTGTTTATTTATGCTATTTGAAGGTATTAGAAAGACTGATTTAATTTGTTGGATTACTAACATTACAGATAAACTTGTAATAATAAAGAGGATTAAAATGATAAGAGTTTTTTTAAGCATTTTATTTTTTTACTAAATAAACTAAAATCCAATCCATTAGATTTATATTTTCACATAAGATATAATAAGTCTCTTTATTAATGGAAGCTATAAAGTATTTTTCGCCTTTGATGATTTTGGATGTTAGTGTTGCAACCTCAGATTGATTATGTTGCATTAAATCAAAGTTATTTTGGTAATTAATAGTGGTTTGTTCTAATTGGGAAGGGTTAATATTGTTTATGTCCGGGATGTTGAGAAGTTTTGATGAATTTTTATCAGAGCTAATAACTATTCCTTTGGAGCTAAGTATAAGGGAATGATATTTTAAATTATTGTTTAAATATTGTTTATATATGTTATTGACTGTTATATCAAAACCTGTGATACCCATAATTTGATTATTAACATATATTGGTGCTATAGAAGAAATTACAAAGTTAGTATTCTGAGTATTTGTATAGGGTTTGTTAATCCAAATAGATTTTTTTGATGGATTATTATAGTCATTGGTTAAAAAATAATATAAATCAATATGATTGGTATTTTGTTCATAACTTGTTAATGAATCAAATAGAGGGTATGAATATTTAAAACTTTTATTATCAATATAATATAATTGATTAATTATAGGATTTTTAGCTTTGAGTTCAATAAAAAGTGTATCAAGATTTAAAGATTTATGATTTTCTAAAAGTGATTTTGCATATTTAGCTATATTATCAGTAATTATGCTATATTGGAGGAAGTCTTTATTAATTTGATTGGCATTTTTGATAATAGTAACTTGTAAATTTTGTATTTTTTTTTGTTCATTTGTACACGAGACAATAAATAAGATTAAAAAAAATACACTGAAGAGTTTTATTGTATTTTGCATTTTATCCTCCATAATTACTAATGGGCATAATATTTTATTTATAACATTATGGCAAGTAAAAAATTGGATTTATTTGATTTTTTAATATTTAATACTAATTGTAGTGTAACTTGATAAAAAAAATATGTTTTTAATTTTTATCCGGCTGTAAAGTTTTGCCCTCATTGAGATTATTATAAAATCTGGTTGTAGGATATGCTAAATCAATATCATTATGTAAGGCAAAAACAGATAAAACGTTTTCCCAAATATCATTTTCTGTAGTTCTACGATTTCTTGGTACACATATATATCTGAGGCTAAAGACAATTCCACTATCTTTTAAGGATGTATAAACAATTGGAGTTAGGTTTTTATAATATATTAAATATTTTTTTGAGGCGTTTATAATTTGTTTTTCTACTTCATTAGTAATTTTTGGAGAAGCTGTATCTAATACTTCTTGTAATAATTCTTTTGCTTTTTTCCAATTACTTTCAAATGTAACCATAACATTGAGTTCATTCCAAATATAGGCAAAACCGCTTTCATAATTACTTATTGCTAAAGTAAATACACTACCATTGGGAATATGTATCATACGACCGGTGCTTTGTTCTGCACTAACCCATTTTCCGATTTCTAAAATCGTAAACTGAAAAGGCCTAATGTCTATTACATCACCGGCATCATCTCCAATTTGAATCCTTTGTCCAACTTCAAAAGGTTTTCTCCAAATAATAAATAACCAACCTGCTATATTTAAAATTATCTCTCTTAATGCTATCGCTATACCTGCCGATAACAAGCCTAAAAACGTAGCGATAGTTTGAAATCCTAAAAACCATACTCTTCCTATGAAAAAAACTCCAACAATTACTATTGTGTACGTAGAAGTTTTAAATAAATTATACCTAGAGCGATAATTTTTAACATTTTTTTCTATAAGAAACTTGGCTATAGCATTTACTATTAGTAAAAAAACTATAATTCCTGCAGAAAGTATTAGTTTCTGTATAGTCATATCTTCTAAATTTAAAAAATTTAAACTAATTTTACTCATATTACCTCATTTTTGAATTACTATATTTTATATTTAAATTTTTGTCCAGTTTTTTTTAAAAAAAACTTTACAAAAAAATATAAATAATTATCTTTAATTATTATGAAAAAAGAGAGGGATATTTTGAATACAAAAATTTTAGTTATTCAGATTACCAGAATGGGAGATATCTTACAAAGCTATCCATTATTAAAGGATATTAAACAACAATATCCTGACAGCGATGTGCATATACTTATAAATAATGTTTTTTGTGAAATAGCTGACATAATGAAAGAATTTACTATTTTGAATATTGACCTTAATAAAATTAATGATTCTCAAAGCTATTTTATAGAAGTAATTGATAATATTAATACTATAGATTTTGATATAGTATTTAATTTAAATAATTCTCCCATAGCAAAAAATATTTTTAATAAGATTAAGGCTACTCAAAAACTTGGTTTTGCTTCAGAAAATTATGATAATCTTAAATGGGCTGCCTTTGTGACTTCGTTTTTAAAAAATAGAAAATTAAATACGATAAATCTTGTTGATATTTTTAGGAGATTTTTACATAGTCAAACTAATTACGATAAGCCATTACTAAAAAAAGAAAAAAGTATTGCTTTGCAATGTGGAGCAAGAAACATAAAAAGACAATTTGAAATACAACATTATCTTGATATTATTTCTTATTTTCAAGATAAACATTATAAAATTTACTTACTCGGTACTTCTCCGGAATTGCCTTTAACAGATAAAATTTTTACCCGATTAAATAATAAAAACAATATTGAGAACCTGGTCGGTAAAACAAGTTTCCTTGAGTTAAAAAATGTAATCAATAAATGTGAACACCTCTTTACTCCCGATACAGGTACTATGCATTTATCAGCTTTTTGTAATACTCCTTTTACAGCATTTTTTTGCGGCCCTGCTTATCCTTTTGAAACTCTTGGATATATTGAAAAGGCTAATTTTATAATGCCTGATTCATCATTTTTCAAATGTTATCCTTGTAATGATGAGAGTAGTTGTCCTTATGGTTTGTTGTGTCATAAATTCTCTTTTAGGGCGTATTTGAATGGTGATATTCAAGCTGATTTCATAACCGGGAAAACATATTATGACCGATTAGGACAAAATTTATCATTTAATGGTCAAGATGATGATTATCAATATGCAAGCCTATGGCGACAATTTGCTAAATATTATTTTTTTAGTATTAAAGAAGATGAAATACATTTAGATAATAAGTTAAAGGTAAATATTTCTAGAGAATTAATCCTTTGGAATAAATTAAAAGATAATAATCAATTGCTTAATCTTGTTGATAATTTTGAATTTATAGCTCCTTTAATCTTTTTTAAGATTATATTAAAGGATTCAAATTTACCTGATATAGCGATTAAGTTTTTTAAAGATATATTAAAAGGAACTGATTATGATGGATAATACAAATAATTTAAAAGGACACAGAGAACGTTTACGAAACAGATTTTTTGAAGTAGGATTAGATGGTTTTGAGCCTCACGAAGTATTGGAATTATTATTGTTTAATATATACGTTCAAAGAGATACAAAAGCACTTTCAAAAAAGGTTTTAGAACATTTTAAAAATGATTTACATAAAGTTTTAACGGCAAGTAATGACGAGCTGTGTTCTGCAGGACTTACACCCTCTGCAGCATCACTTATTAAACTTACAAGAGAAGTTTTTGTCTATCAAATGAAAAGAAATCTTGTCAAACAAAAGAATATTAGCTCAAGTAATGATGCGATTAATTTTTTAAAGGCATACTATAAAGGTTTACCTAATGAAGAATTTTGCGTAATTTATCTTAATAATAGGAATAAAATTTTAGATATTAAATCTGAATTTCAAGGGACCTTTAATGAATCTCGTGTCTATATTAGAGAATTAATTAAGCATTGCTTAAAATATAACGCAGCATCTATTATTGTTTCTCATAATCATCCCTCCGGACATTTACAACCGTCTTCAGAAGATATAAATATTACAAAAAAGATTAAAATGGCATTAGAGTTATTTGATATTAGGTTGTTAGACCATATCTTGATTGGAGATAAAGAATCTTTTTCCTTTATGGAAAATGGATTATTATAAGAGAAGCTGTAGAATAATAGCTGATATTATTAAAAGCCTTAACAGATATTAATGGCGGAGAGTCTGGGATTTGAACCCAGGGTTCCCTTGCAGAAACAACAGTTTTCGAGACTGCCCCGTTCAACCACTCCGGCAACTCTCCAATATAAAAAAGCATAGCCTGAGCTATGCTTTAAATTTATTAAAATTTAGGCTGTACTTTTTTTCTTTTTACTTTCAAAAACATAAGTAGGGTCTTTCTTTTCACCTGTTATGTAATCTCCGGTAATTAGGCATTGTTTAAGATTATCAATCTCCGGTATTTCAAACATAATGTTTGCCATTTTCTTTTCTAAGATTGCTCTTAATCCTCTTGCTCCTGTTTTTTGAGAGATAGCTATAGTTGCTATTTCTTTGAGAGCTTCGGGAGTAAATTCTAATTCTACCTCATCCATTTTTAGTAATTTTTGATATTGTTTATAAAGAGAATTTTTAGGTTTTGTTAAGATGTCAATTAAGGCTGATTCTGATAATTCTGTTAAAGGAGAGATTATTGGTAATCTGCCGACTAATTCAGGAATAAGTCCAAATTTAACTAAATCTGCAGGGATTACATTTTGAAATTCATTAGTATTAACGTTTTTAGAAGCTTCAGTTTCAAAGCCGATTACTTTTTGATTTAATCTACGTTCAATTATCTTTTCAAGTCCACAGAAAGCTCCTCCCACAATAAAGAGAATATTAGTGGTATCAACCTCTATAAAGTCTTGATGAGGATGTTTCCTTCCACCTTTTGGAGGGACATTTACTTTTGTGCCTTCAAGGATTTTTAATAAGGCTTGCTGAACACCTTCACCGGAAACATCTCTTGTTATTGATGAGTTTTCAGACTTTCTGGCAATTTTATCGATTTCATCAACGTAAACGATTCCTTTTTCTGCTTTCGCTACGTCGTAATTTGCATTTTGAAGTAATCTAACTAAAATATTTTCAACATCTTCGCCAACATAACCGGCTTCGGTTAATGTTGTAGCATCAGCAATTGCAAAAGGAACTTTTAGCATTCTTGCTAAGGTTTGAGCAATTAATGTTTTACCGGAGCCTGTCGGACCAAGCATAAGAATATTACTTTTTTCTACATCAATTCCATCACTTGAGTCTTGTTTAAATATTCTCTTATAATGATTATAAACAGCAACTGAAATAATAAGTTTTGCATTATCTTGATCAACTACATATTGATCAAGGTACTCTTTTATTTCTCTTGGTGTAGGTAAAGAAAAGTTTTCAAATGATTTTTCTTTTTTGCCTGTTTCTATTATATTGTAACACATAGAAATGCAATCATCACAAATATTTCCGGCAATACCTTTTATCATATGTCTGGTTTCAGATTCCGGTCTCCCGCAAAATGAACAATGTAGAGTGTTATATTTATTCATAAGAGCCGCCTTAAATTCTTTTATCTATAACATCGTCAATAATGCCATAATCTTTAGCTTGATCTGCACTCATAAAAAAATTTCTGTCTGTATCTTTTAAGATTTGTTTAATGTCTTTTTTTGTATGTTTATGAAGTAAGTTATTCATTTTTTCTTTTAAGAATAGGATTTCTTTAGCTTGAATTTCAATATCTGTAGCTTGACCTTGTGCCCCGCCTAAGGGTTGATGGATCATAATTCTACTATTAGGCAAAGCATATCTTTTGCCTTCCTCTCCTGAGGCTAACAGCCATGCCGCCATACTTGCTGCTTGGCCGATACAGATAGTGCTTACTTTGCATTTAATGTATTGCATTGTGTCATAAATTGCCAGACCTGCCGTTATTGAACCTCCGGGACTATTAATATACATATAAATGTCTTTATCAGGTGATTCAGCCTCTAAATGTAATAACTGTGCAACTGTGATGTTGGCTACATTATCATCTATGGCTGTGCCTAAAAATATTATTCTATCATTAAGTAAACGGGAGTATAAATCATAAGCTCTTTCTCCGCGACCAACTTGTTCAACGACCATTGGAATATATGCCATAATTTTTTTCCTTTTAATTATTTAAAAATTTATTCCTCATTATTGTCAGGAATCACTTCAAATTCTGTTTCTTCATTATTAGAAACTTCTGTTTCTTGTTTTGTTTCTTGTTTTTTTGGTTTGCTGATTTTACAAAGAGGTTTGATGAAATCTATAATCTTTTCTACAAGTAAATCTTCTTTAATGTAGTTTAAGTGGTTAACATATTTTGTTTTAAATTCGTCAGCACTGAGTTTGAATTGTTCAGCAAGTTGTATAATTTTAGTCTCAATATCTTCTTCTGTTACTTCAATGTTATTGTCTTTGGCAATTTTGTCATAGCTTAAGTCCCATATAATATTAGGGATTTGGTGCTCAGCAATTTTTAAGTAGAAATCATCTCCAAATTCAGGTAATTCATTAATACCTTGCATATTACCTAATTGTTGTCTTACTGATTGTTGACCAACTCTAATGAGGTAAGATTGAGGGATTTTCATATTTTCTTTATTTTTATTTCCAAAAGCGTTGATTATAGCAAATGTAAGGTTACTCTTATTTTGTTGCTCAATATTTTTAAGTAATTCATCTTTCACACTCTGTTTCATACCTTCAATGCTGTCATAATTTAAAGCTTTGGCAAGCTCTTCGGTAAGTTCCGGAACAATTGATTTAAAGGCATCAATTACTTGATATTGAACTCCATCAACATCAAATTCGCTGTTTATTTTTAATCCCAACACATCGTTTGTTTTGATATTTAAATCTTTTAGAATGGAATTATCTTCGGCAACAACTATTTCAGAATATTCAGTGTCATGTTCTTTATCTAGTAGATAAATAGTATTATTAAGTTGAATTTCATCATTTTCATCAAAAGGAACAATTTCAGTATTATCGTTAAGTATATCGTTGATAGCTTGTTCGAGTATAGTATCGTTAAATTCTGTAGGTTCAAACTCTACTTCCAGGTCTTTATAATCATATTCAAAATCTACAGGAAGGCATTCAAATTTAAATTTAAAGGTTACTTCATTTGATTCTTCAAAAATAATATCTTCGAGAGAGCCTGCATCAATAGGCTCACTTTTTGTTTCTTCTAATGCGTTTTTGTAGTAGATATTACCAAACTCTTCAATATAAAATTCTTTAATATTTGGTCCATATAATCTTTCTATAGTTGAAAGGGGAGCTTTTCCTTTTCTGAAACCATCGATTTGTACTTTTTTAGAAAACTTTTTTAAAGCGTTTTGGTAATCTTTTTTATAAGTTTCTTCATCAATAGTAACAATAAGCTCTCTTGTGATTTGGTCAATTATTGATATTTCTGTTTTCATTTAGTCCTCTTTTTTTTTATTCTTTAGTTAAAAAAAATGGTACGAAAGAGGGGATTTGAACCCCTACGGGTCGCCCCACTGGATCCTAAGTCCAGCACGTCTGCCAGTTCCGCCACTTTCGCATCTTTGTCAAATTATTAAATTGGTTTTTTATGTCAAGAAAATTAATCATAAGTTAAAAAAATGTCGGAGAGAACTCCGACATAGAGTTAAGTGATTTTATTTTAAATTTTCTTTAATTTTTTGAAATTTAGATAAAACTTCTTGATTTTTTGTTTGTCCTGCAGCGTAAATTATAAAATCTATGCTTAATGAAGACTGTGGATTTAATTCATACCATCTTTTTCCGTAAGTTATGACCTCTTCCCATTTTTGATTTCTGACTAAAATAGGTACTAAGATTTCATAATTTATTGCATCATTTTCTAATTCTACTAATTGTTTTAAAAGTGTCATTGCTTTTTCATCGTTTCTTAATATTTGGGAGATATTTGCCGCATTAGCAATAGCAGTAACGTTTTGTGGGTCTATTTTAATTGCTTTTTCGTAGTATTCTAAAGCTTTTTCGTTGTTTTCTAATTTTGTATTTACATAAGCTACAGACATATATCCGTTAGGATTATTTGGTTCAGCTTCAACAAATTTTAAATAAAATTCTTCTGCTTTTGCCCAGTTTTCAATTTCTTCAAATCCGATAGCAAGATTAATTAAGATTTGAGTATTTTCAGGGTCTGATTCAATAATTTTCATTGAATATTCCATTGATTTTTCTGCATCACCTTCTTTGTCGGCAATGGCAGCGAGCATTTGGTATGATTGAACACTATCGGGGGCTAATTCTAACAATTCGTTAAAGATAACTTTAGCTTTGTCAAGTTCTGATTCAGTATAATATTCTTGACCAATCTTGAAGATTCTTACCCAAATACTTTTCATTTTAAGTTGGGAATCATTTAAGATTGTTTCAAAATTATCATATTTTTCCCAGTCAGAAATTGATAAAATAGAATCAATTGCCTTTTGATAATATCCGTGTGCAGTTTCCATATAAGCTTTTTGTTTTAGACTGTCTTGTTCTGAAAATAAGAAATTTAAATCTGCTACATTCTTTAATGATTCAACGTGATTAGGCTCTTCTTCAATAACGATTAAGTATTGTTCGAGAGCTTTTTCATAGACTTCTTCTCTAAGATAAAGTTGTGCAGAGCGGAATGAAACCTTAGCTTTTCCTCTTAATTTTTGAGATTTAGCTTCTAAATTCACAAAGCTAAATACCATACATATAATCAATAGTACAAAAATGTTATTTTTAATTTTTAAAAACATCTTACCTCCAATTTTTAATATAATCTTTAAATCTAAATAATTTAATTCTTGTTATTTCGTCAAGTGTTTTTTGTTTTTTTGTATTTGCTTAAAACATTTAAACTCAATTTTGTAAGCAATCGCTTTGATTAGGATTTATTATAAAGAGAAAAGACAAAACGCATATTTTGATAGCGTTTTGTCTTAAAGATTTGAATTTTTTATCTTGTATTGACAGTATTTTGTTTAATTAGTGTATCAGGCTGTGTAGTATATTGTTGATAATGTTTTTGAGTTAACTCATTTACGACAGGGTCATTATCTTGAGTGTAGAGTTTTTGTATATAAGGAGAGTAAGAAATAATTAATCCGGCAAAAATAATGCTTATCATACTCATTAATTTAATAAGGATATTTATGCAAGGTCCTGCAGTGTCTTTGAAGGGATCTCCCACTGTGTCGCCAACTATGGATGCTTTATGCATATTAGAGTTTTCCCCTCCAATATTTCCTGTTTCGATGAATTTTTTAGCATTATCCCATGCACCACCTGAATTATTCATCATTATTGCTAAAACAAAGCCGCAACATAGAGCACCTGTTAGTATTCCGAGAACGCCTGCTACGCCTAAGATTAGTCCTCCTATTATGGGGGTGAAAATTCCAAGTAAGGCAGGTTTTAGCATTTCTTTTTGAGCTCCGATGGTTGAGATGGTAACACATTTTGCATAGTCGGGTTTACCGGTACCTTCGATAATTCCCGGGATTTCTTTAAATTGGCGTCGTACTTCTTTAACCATTGCTCCTGCTGCAGTACTGACAGCTTTGATTGTAAGGGCAGAAAAATAATAAGTAATCATACTTCCAATAAAGATGCCGATTAGAAAACGCGGATTCATAATATTAACGTTATAATATCTAATTAAATGATTAATTGAGATATCTTTTACGTTAATTGTTTCAGGGATTGAACCAGAATAATTATGATAAATATTTATTAGTTCAAAACCTACACGAGTCATACTATTTCTTATTTCTTCGATGTAGGCAGCGAGTAGGGCCATTGCGGTAAGGGCTGCTGAACCTATAGCAAAGCCTTTTCCTGTAGCGGCGGTAGTGTTTCCGACAGAATCCAGGGCGTCGGTACGAATTCTTATTTTTTTATCAAGTTTACTCATTTCAGCGTTACCGCCGGCGTTATCTGCGATTGGTCCAAAAGAATCCATAGCTAAGGTTACACCTAAGGTTGCTAACATACCTACTGCTCCAAAACCTATACCGTAAAGGCCCAATTCGGTTTTATTAAAGCCTCCACTTACTGCAAAAGCACCGAGAATAGCTATTGAGATGACTATAACCGGGGCAAAAGTAGATCTCATACCTACAGCTATGCCTTCTAAGATTACTGTTGCGGGACCATATTCAGATTGTTTAGCAATACCTTGGGTATGGTGATAGGAATATGATGTATATAATTCTGTAAATCCTCCGACCAGAATACCGGCAATTAGTCCGAAAAGAGAGGCAAGGAATATTCCGAAATAGATATCGGGTGGTAACAAGAATTTAGTTATAAAAAATGAACTTATTGCGATGAGTATTGATGAACTATATACACTTTTATTTAAAGAAAACAGTAATTGATTTATATTAGCATCTTCTTTTGATTTTACAAGATAAATACCGAGTATAGACAATATAGCTCCGAAAGCTGACAGGATCATAGGGGCTGAAATAAAATTCATTGCAAGTGAGTCTTGTAAGCCTAACTGACAGCAAGCGGCAAGGCCTAAGGATGCAGTGGCTAAAATAGAACCCGTATATGATTCAAATAAATCTGCTCCCATACCGGCGATGTCTCCTACATTGTCTCCCACATTATCTGCTATGGTTGCCGGATTTCGAGGGTCATCTTCTGGGATTTCAGCTTCAATTTTACCAACAAGGTCAGCTCCGACGTCTGCAGCTTTTGTATAAATGCCTCCACCAAGTCTTGCAAATAAGGCTTGAGTTGAAGCACCCATACTTGAACTAAGCATAATTGCCGTAATTTGACCGGTTGAGATATTGAAATAATTTAAGATAAAAAATTTACCTGCAATATCAAGTAAAGCTAAGCCGACAACCACTAAGCCCATTACGCTACCTGCTCTAAAGGCAACAGTTAATCCTGCGTTAAGGCTTTTAGTGCAGGCTTGGGTAGTTCGTGAAGATGCCATTGTTGCAGTGTTCATTCCGATGAAACCGGCAAGACCACTGAAAAAACCTCCTGTTAAAAAAGCAAAAGGTATTATAGGGTCTAACACTTTCAACCAAAAGGACATTAGAATGAATAATATAAAGGCAAAAATAAAGAATATTAATACGCCTTTATATTGTTGTTTTAGATATGCAAAAGCCCCTTCTCTTACATATCCGGCAATTTCTTGCATACGTGGATTACCCGGATGCATTTTTTTTACTTGATGAAACAAGATAAATGCGAAGACCAATGAAATTAATGACGAAAAAGGAACTATATACCATAATACCGGTATGTTCAACATCATATTAAACCCTCCCAAAGCTTTAATATACCATTTTTACCTTTTTTATTTTTATTTGTCAATATTTTTTCTTATTTTTTTTGTTTAACTGTTTTATATTCATTCTTTTTTAATGCATAAATAAAGGCTAACTATCGTTCCGGTAAAAAAATATAAAAATAACTTGCCAAAAAATAGGCTTGTATAATTTTGAATACTAAATAAAAGAAAAGAGGTAAATATGGCTTCAACATCAGATATCAGAAATGGTTTGATTATCGAATTTAAAAATGGTATATATAAAATTATTGAATTTTTACACGTAAAACCGGGTAAAGGTCAAGCCTTTGTTAAAACGAAATTAAGGAATATGAAAACTGGAAAAGTCCTTGATAATACTTTTAAACTCAGTGATGATTTAATTGAAATAAGAGTTACAAAACAAAAGAAACAATATTTATATAGAGACGGCGATCATTATGTATTTATGGATAATGAAACTTATGACCAATCTCCTGTAGATGCAGAAGTAGTTGAAGATGTGGTTAAATACCTTAAAGAAGGTATGGATGTAGAGATGTTGATAAGTGAAAAAGGTGAAATTATTGATATCGAACTTCCTACTACTGTCATTCAAGAAATTGCTGAAGCAGAACCTAATGTTAAAGGTAATACAGCTTCGGGTAGTGGTAAAAATGCTATAACTGAAACAGGTCTTGCTATTACTGTTCCGTTTTTTGTTGAAGCAGGTGAAAAGGTTAAAATTGATACTCGTACAGGGGCTTACATAGAAAGAGCTTAAGTCTAAGTTTTATAATAAAACAGAATTATTAAAAAACGGGATTTAATCCCGTTTTTTTCTTGACAAAATTATGAATTTAGTTAAGCTATTATCAAATAAATGTTAACTGGAGGTATTATGGGCTTTTTAGCTACGAAGTTATTTTGGGGTGGTTTGTTAATTTGTTGGGGAATAGCTTTAATTGTTGAAAAGGTATTACAGATAAATATTCCATTTATGCGTTTTGTTTTTGCTTTTATTTTAATATATGGTGGTATTTATTTGATTACAAAAAATTCAAATACAAGACGGGTTAACGTAAAGACTAATGTCTTTAATAAGATTCTATATCATAGTGCTGAGGGTAAGGAATATAATGTAGTTTTTGGGAGTTCGATGATAGATTTATCGGACATATCAGATTTTTCAGAGGAATATAAGGTTAATACTGTCTTTGGCTCGTCAGAAATTTATCTTTCTGAAGATTTGAATTATGATATAAAAATAAATACAGTGTTTGGTGAAACTTCATTACCAAATAATAAAGATATAAATTTCGGCTCTAATAATTATAGTTTTGGTTCTGAAGCTGCAGAAAAAATATCTCTTGAATTAAATACAGTATTTGGTGAAAGTATTGTAAAAGTAAAAGAGGGTAATAAAGAAAAACCAAGTGATGAATAGCCTTTTTTTACAATATCAAGCAAAAATTATCAAAAGGCTTGAACTTAGTAAGATTACTTTAGTAGATTCTAAAGAAATCAATTACGGTATTCAGCTTAATTTTAACGGTAAAGATTTAGAATTAAAGCTTACACTTTACTATAATGCTAAAAATAATTTTAAGTATGTGATAAATAAGATTAAACCTTATGAAAAAAAGGATGAAATTATTGGTATAATAGAAGATAATCAATTGTTTGAACCTGTTAAGCAAGAGAAAAATTGGGCTGTTTGGGCCGGTAGTGATGAGTCGGGTAAGGGTGATTATTTTGGTCCTTTGGTAGTTGTTGCCTTTGCTTGCCGTTTGGAAGATGTTAAGCCTTTGACAGCTTTAGGTGTTAAGGATTCAAAATTGATTAAAGATGATAATATTATTCAGATTGCTAAAAAAGTTTTTGTAGATTTTAAGGGTAATTACAATTATTTTGTTTTGATGCCTCATCAGTATAATGAATTATACGATAAATTTACTCAAACAGGTCAAAAATTAAATGAAATGTTAGCTTGGATGCATTCACAAGTATTGTTTGATTTATATCAAAAAATTCCTTTTGAGGGAGCAGTTATTGATAAATTTGCCAATGAAAAAGTTATCACAAATTATATAAGAAAAAAGAGTGAATTTGATTTAAATATAAAACCTTATGCTGAGTCTGATATTGCTGTTGCTACAGCTTCAGTTTTGGCAAGGTTTTTGTTTTTACAAAAAATGGATGAATTATCTGATAAATATAATGTAAAATTATTACGAGGGGCCTCACAAAGAGTTAAAGATTTAAAAAAACATATATATAGCCAAGACAAGGATTTGTTAAATTATATAGCAAAGTTACATTTTAATGTATAATATTGATTGATATTAATGTATTTAAGATGTTTACAGTGCAAGCAAGGATGCTCGCACAACAACATTATTCAACAGCCTTTTAAAAATATAAAAAAGAAGCCGAAACATAGTTTCGGCCTCTTTTTATAGTTTGATTTTAATCTTATCTTTTGCTAAGTTCTCTATCGAGCATAAATAGACCATTTCCTTTATCGCCTATCATATCGAGATAGTTAATGATTTTTTCAACAGAAGATTCTTCTTCTACTTGTTCATCAACAAACCAGATTAAGAAATTTTTAGTTGGGTGATCATTAGTTTCGATAGCGATGTCCATTAAATTATCAATAGATTTTGTTACGAACTGTTCATGTTTTAAGGCTTGTTCAAAGATACCTTTGATACTTGACTTATCGAACTTAGGTTCATCAATTTTATCTATTTTAACTGAACTACCTCTTTCTACGAGATATTTCAATATTTTCATTCCGTGTTCGTGTTCTTCGGTAGCTTGTTTGTACATCCAGTTAGCGAAACCTTCTAAATTTAAATCTTCAAAATGTACTGCCATAGCGAGATACAAATATTCAGAGTAAAATTCTTTAGTTATTTGTTCGTTTAATTCTTTACTGAGCTTATCATTAATTTTCATTATTTCCTCCATTAATTTACTTTACTCTACAAACTAATATAATTTATTGGAAAAGCAATAAATTTTTTACATTATTTCTTTTATTTGGGGGATAAGTTGTTGTGTAATCTCATTGAGTTGTTCGGTAGTTGGTATGTATTGAAGTCTTATCATATCCATTGTAGTAAAGCCACATTCTTTTAAAATATTATCGACTATGCCGATGCTTTGTCCACCCCAACCGTAAGACCCGAAAGCTAAGCCGTATCTATCTTTGGGAGCGAGTCCTTTCATATATGTTAAAAAGGCGGAAACAGTAGGTAAGATATTATTATTTAAGGTAGGAGAACCGACACATATATATTTAGCTGTGATAAGTTCTGTCATAATATCTGAAATGTGATTGCATTGAAGATTACTCATATGAACAGGGATATTTATTTGTTCAAAAGCTTCTCTTATTGCTTGAGCCATTTTTTCGGTTGATTTCCACATAGTATCGTAAATAATTACAGCTTTTTCTTCTGCTTGGTTTGAGGACCATTTGACATACTCATTAATTATTTCGGGTATATGTTTTTTCCAGATTAAGCCATGGCTTGGGCAAATAGTTTTTATATCGAGAGTTGAGGCTGTCTTTAAAACACTTTGTACTTGTTTACCATAAGGTAAAACTATATTTGCATAATATTTTCTTGCTTCTTCTAAGACTATATTTGCCGGAAATTCATCATCAAATCTTTCTGATGATGCGATATGCTGTCCGAAGGCATCATTAGAAAATAAGATTTTATCCTCTTCACACCAAGAAACCATATTATCGGGCCAATGAACCATAGGTGTTAAAACAAATTGTATGCTTCTTTTACCTAAACTCAATTTTTCTCCTGATTGCACAGCGTGAAAATTCCAGTCTTGTTTATAATGCATTCTCAAACCTTTTTCTCCGTTTGGTGATGTATATATTTTAGCATTTGGAATGAGTTTCATTAGCATAGGCAATGAACTTGAGTGGTCCATTTCTACGTGATTTTGTATGATATAATCAATTTTTGTCGGGTCAATTACACTGGAAATCCGTTCAATCATTTCATCATATAAGTAATATTTAACATTGTCAATTAAAGTAATTTTTTCATCAATAATTAAATATGCATTGTATGTTGAACCTCTTTGTGTTAGATATCCGTGAAAATTTCTTAAATCCCAGTCTATTACTCCAACCCAATAGACGTTATCTGTTATTTTGACAGCTTTCATTGTTTTCCTCCGTAATTATCATTATAATTAAAATATATTATTAAAATAATAACAAGCAAATATTAATCAATATATTTTTTAATGATTCCGGTTTTTGGAGTTGGTGAGAAGATCAAAAAAGGTTGTTTTAAGGAATAATAAAAGTCAGTTTATTGATACGATTAATTAGGGTTGTATTTTTTTTAACGTATTTTAGTTCTTTTCCCGGTTCAAGGGAGGTGATTACTGCTTTACCTACAACAAACCGACCTTCATTTTTTCGATGTAATGTTTTTATACCCCACATATTATGAAATACAATTGGTTCATTTTCAATATGTCCGATATATAGCATAATATGTCCGGGTAAACCGATTAGGGTTGTAAAGGGTTTGGCATTGCTAATGATAAATTTCTTTTTTTCTTTAATATTTAAGTCGCTAATGTCAACAGAAAAGCCACCATTATTAGCTTGTTGCTTGCTATTTCTTGGTAATAAAATACCAAAAGGCATAAACATATCAAGCATAGTTTGCGAACAATCTCTATTCAAATACATACCGCCCCAACCGTAAAGTTGACCTTGCATTTGTTGGCAGATTTGGTGAATATTTTCAATATTTAGAGGTATTGGTTTTTGAGCAGAAATGTCTTTTGAGATTTGTAGGTTTATTTCGTTTGCATTGGCAAGACTATCTCTTTCAAAAAATAAAACATTATAACAATTGTCCATTTCACTTAATAAAGGAAATATTGTTCCGATGTCCGCTTTACCAATATATTTATTGTATATTGTTTTTAATTCTTGATTGTCTTTTAGTATTGCGATTAAAGGTAAATTTATAATTTTGCTAACTTGTTCATCATTTACATAAGCAATTTTATTTTTAGGGATCCAGCCATGACAAATATGTGAGCCTATTAGAGCCCAATGTTTAGTTTCGTGGTAAATAAATATTGGTGTTCCAATAGGGATAGTAGAATTTTGCCAGTAATCAAAAGGGAATCCTTCTCCGGCGAGATTATGGTTATAGAAATAAGGTTTATTTGTTGGTAAGACTCTAATGTCTGTATATTCGGTAGTTATTGCTTTTTTGAATGTATTAAAGCCTTGATTTAAATTAGCATTATTAAGAATTTCAATTATATTAAGTGAATCACGAGGTAGTTTATTTTCTGCATATCCCGGTTTTTTTTTGTATCGTTCAAATAATGATTGATAATATTCAAATAACTCAATGACTTTTTCATTGTCAGTATTTAAAGTATCAGTCCAAACACTATAAAATAACTTATTAGATAAGCTGTCTAATTCTGATTGCTTTTCTATACTTAAGTTAGGGAGAAGTGTGCTATCTATTTGAGAGACGTAATAGTTAAAATTTTGAGGATAAATCTCAATATCTAATATTTCAGCCGGTTCTTGAATGATAATTTGATGATGAGCGCAAGAAACAAAAAACAATATATAGATTAATAAATGGCATATTTTCAATTCTTTTTTCATTTATACTCCAAAATTCTCATAATAAATTTTCTAATTCGACAATTCTATCGCGTAATTCTACAGCTAATTCAAAATTGAGTTCATCGGCTGCTTTTTTCATATCTTTTTTTAGTAGCGAAATCAAGTCTTCTTTTTTATCTAAATTTAGATATTCATTGATGTGTTTGTTTTGTTCTTCTTTTTTGGATTTGGTATTAACCTCATAATCAGCATAACCGTCAGCAACAGAAGTAGATTTCAAGATATCTTCTACGCTTTTTTCGATTTGTTTTGGGCTGATATTATTATCAAGGTTATATTTTAATTGTTTTTCTCGTCTTCTGTTAGTCTCACTAATAGTTTCTTTCATCGCTTGGGTCATAACGTTAGCATAAAAAATAACTGTTCCGTCGATGTGTCGAGCAGCTCTTCCTGCTGTTTGGATTAATGATCTGGTGGAACGCAAAAATCCTGCTTTATCTGCATCTAAGATAGCAACTAAAGAAACCTCAGGCATATCAAGTCCTTCTCTAAGTAGATTGATACCTACAATTACGTCAATTTCGCCGAGTCTGAGCTCACGTATAACTTTGGAACGCTCAATAGTTTCCACCTCACTGTGCATATATCTGACTTTAATTCCGGCATCTTCAAGATATTTAGATAAGTCTTCAGCCATTTTTTTAGTCAGAGTAGTGATAAGAACACGTTGTTTTTTCTTAGTTCTTAAGTTTATTTCATTGATTACGTCATCGACTTGAGTGTCAACAGGTCTAATAATGATTTCAGGGTCAATTAAGCCGGTGGGTCGGATAATTTGTTCAGTAAAGACTCCTTGTGTTTTTTCAAGTTCGTAATCTCCCGGGGTAGCTGATACATAAATCACTTGTGGGTAATGAGCTTCAAATTCATCAAATTTAAGAGGTCTGTTATCAAAGGCAGAAGGCAGTCTAAATCCATATTGGACAAGATTTGTTTTTCTTGTATAGTCACCACCATACATTGCTCTGACTTGAGGCACACTGGCGTGAGATTCGTCAATCACCATTAAAAAGTCATCCGGGAAATAGTCTAATAAACAAAACGGGGGCATCCCTTTTTTTGCACCGGTTAAGTGTCTTGAATAGTTTTCTATACCGGAACAATATCCGATTTCTTTAATCATTTCTAAATCAAACATTGTCCTTTGTTCAATTCGTTGAGCTTCTACTAATTTATTATTATCTAAGAAATATTTAACTTGTTCATCGAGTTCTTTTTGGATTGAATTGACAGCATTAGTTTTTCTGCTTGGGGACATAACAAAGTGATTTGCAGGGTAAATAGGATAGTCGTCAACTTCTTCTAAAATATGACCACTGATAGGGTTAAGTCTTGAAATCTTTTCTATTTCGTCTCCAAAAAATTCAACTCTAACAGAGTTTTCCAAATATGCAGGGTAGATGTCAACTACGTCTCCTCTTACTCTAAAAAAACCTCTTTCAAAGGCTATATCGTTACGTCCGTAATGACCTGCAACAAGTTTTTCTAAAAGTTCTTCTCTTTCTATTACTTGACCTTTTTTTAAAAATAAAGCTGCTTCGCGATAATCTTCCGGAATACCTAAACCATAAATACAAGATACACTGGCAACAATTATAACATCTTGTCTTTCAAATAATGACATTGTTGCCCTTAGTCTTAATCGTTCAATCTGTTCGTTGACATCTGAGTCTTTTTCAATGTAAATGTCTTTGCCGGGGATATAGGCTTCAGGTTGATAATAATCATAATAACTTATAAAATATTCTACAGCATTATCCGGAAAAAGCTGTTTAAATTCTCCGTATAATTGAGCCGCTAAGGTTTTATTGTGTGACATTATCAAAGTTGGCTTATTGACTCTTTCAATAACATTGGCTATCGTAAAAGTTTTGCCGGAGCCTGTTGCCCCTAATAAAATTTGATACTTTTCATTATTTAAAATATTATTAGTAAGTTCGTCAATTGCTTGAGGTTGATCGCCGGTTGGTTTATACTTAGAATGTATTTTAAATTTACCCATTTTTAAACTCCATAAACTTAACGATAACTTCTAAAAATAATATATCCTGTTAATTGTCAAATGATTTTATTAATTCATTAATAAATAAGCAAAATATTAACTAAGATTGTCCCCAAATCAATGTTGTGCGAGCATCCCTGCTTGCACTTTGATTTGTTGTGCGAGCATCCCTGCTCGCAGGAAAATATCTGCGGACTTGATTCTCTAATCACGAAGTGAGAAGGGAATTGAGGACAAATAGATTACTTCTTCGCAGGTTCAAAAGTTCTACAAGCTTCCAGCTTGTAGTTTCATAAAATATTGAATGTATGTGACTTATGTTTTTTAGTGCAAGCAGGGATGCTCGCACAACATTTTTACCGTTCTCGACTCACACTCGCTTCACTCACTGCAAGTCAAGTCCGGCTTTGGACTTGATTCTCTAATCACGAAGTGAGAAGGGAATTGAGGACAAATAGATTGTTTTCTCGCAGGCTCAAAAGTTCTACAAGCTTCCAGCTTGTAGTTTTATAATATATTGAATGTATGTGACTTATGTTTTTTAGTGCAAGCAGGGATGCTCGCATAACATTTTTACCGTTCTCGACTCACACTCGCTTCACTCACTGCAAGTCAAGTCCGGCTTTGGACTTGATTCTTTTACACAATAAATTTACTATTAAAATATAAGGGACCTCCAGGATGCTTTAAAGCATCTTGGAGGTCCCTTGTTAATTACTCAGAAATTGCTTTAAAAAATATTAAAAATTAAACAATAATATCTTTATCGACAAAACGTGAATTCATAATATTAGCAACACCCATATAATTGACATTAAATGTGATAGTGTCACCTTCCTTTAAGTTAAACTTGTTGTCTTTTAAATCATACACTGTCATATCTGAACTATTACCAAAAAATTGTACATCTTTATCTTTTGGCTTTAAATAATCAGGATTAACGTCTAAAGAACCGAAATCAAGGATCGCTCTATAGCTTGATTTATTGCTATGTAAATCGCTTGTACTGCCTACATTAGCATCACTTATTATTCCGTCAGGTTCAGCATCTTTTTTTCTGAGTTCGACAATATACGATTTAAACTTAAAAGTGTCAATATTAAGGTTTTGAAATGCTTCATTATATAAAGGAGAAATACCTAAAAATGAAGCTTCACCTAATCTAAAATGATTAACTTCTTTTGGGATTTTATTGTCATTTATTAATGGTAGAGTGATAGATGTACCACCGGAAACAAGCTCTAATTTTTGATCAAATTTTGCTTCTATCAATTGTTTGTAAAGACATAATTGTAATAATTTATCATAGCTGGGTTGGACTCCGAACATACAGCCGAGATTAGTCCCTAAACCAATTACTTGAATATTAGGCATATTGAAAACTGATTCATAAAAAGAAAGGATATTATCTCTAAGAACTCCCTCTCTTAATTCACCCATTTCAATCATAATAATAACTTTATGGATTTTGCCTAATTTTTTAGCTTCACTATTTAAAGCTTTAATAGTGTTAATTGCAGTATTTAGAGAGATATCTGCATATTTAACAACGTCTTTTATATACGCTAAAGCAGGTGGTTTAATATAAAGTGTTTGGATTTTTGAATTAATTTCTTTAACAGCCTTTAAGCCGCTTAGATGAGAATCACCTATAGAGTGTAAGCTTGATATGGCATCCGCCTTTAATAATTCCTTAATTACGTTGTAATTAGAGCCTAATACTTTTTGAACAAGTGTCCAATGTTTGTCTTGTTTTTTGAGAATATGGTTTAGTTTTTCAATATTTTCAATGATTCTATTGATATGAACTTCTATATAAGCCATAATTACTCCTCTTTTCTTTCCCAACGCATTTCGGCATATTTACTCTTAAAACCAACTCTTTCATAGAGTCTTTTTGCCGGATTTTCGTATTCTACGTGTAAGGCAATATTACCGTTACACTCTTCTTTTGCTTTTTTGATAATACTACTGCCGATACCTTGACCTCTAAATTGTGCATCAACTGCGATATAAACAAGTAAATTTTCCGGGATATAGTCTTTCATTCCTGTAGAATTCATTATCAAAACGCCGCAGATTTGTTTATCTTTAGTTGCAATCAATAAAAAACCTCCCTTACCTTTTTCTGTGGAAAAGGCATAATCAAGAGATTTTTTTATTGCTTGTTTGGAATCCCCAAACTCATCCAAGTGTTTATATAGAAATTCAACAACGATTTGATCAGAATAATTTTGACTAAGATCTTCATAATTTTTAAATATTTCAAAGCATAACATAGTTTACCTCCTTAAAGTATTTTTGCTTTTTACAAAAAAAAACTAATTGAATAATCAATATGATATGATTCAATTTATTTATAGAAGTAAATTTTGTCAAGGAAAAAATTTTGTGAGACTTGATTCTCTAATCACGAAGTGAGAAGGGAATTGAGGACAAATAGATTGTTTTCTCGCAGGCTCAAAAGTTCTACAAGCTTCCAGCTTGTAGTTTTATAAAATATTGAATACCTATTATTTAAGGTTTTTAGTGCAAGCAAGATGCTCGCATAACATCACGGTTTATAAGTGCAAGCAAGATGCTCGCATAACATCACGGTTTATAAGTGCAAGCAAGATGCTCGCACAACATCACGGTTCATAAATGCAAGCAAGGATGCTCGCACAACAATAGTTTTGAGACGGCCTCTTACACATCGGGATATTAAAGGCTGACACCTACGGTGTTGATGATTGATTTATCTTATAATTAGAATTTTTCGTCACAAGTTCTTCTTAATGGTAAAATTAACTATCCTCTCCCCATACTTCACTAATCTTTGCCTTAATCTTTTTTTGCATTTTCTCTATTAATTTTTTACATTCATCAATTGCTTTCTGCTCCGCCTCAATCTCTGCTACTATTTGCTCCTGGACAGGCAGAGGTGGAAGCGGGATTTTTTGTTTTATTACAAAATCTCTTGTTACTCCTTTTACCCCCATTCCTACTGCATTCTTTTCAATTTCTTTTGCAACAGTAGAGGATATTACAAGTAAAAATCCTTCATTTATCTTTTTTGTGTTAGGAACTAGTGCTGTCAAATCTTGATTTATTGCATAATAGCGATCTGCATAAGCAAATTTACCAACAGAAACTCTTGTAATAACAATTGTAGATCCTTTCGGAGCAATTTTACTTGAACTATTTTTTAATCCTTCTTCTGTGATATTTTCAAATCCACTTATTGTGTGATTGTCTGTAAAATACTTTGCCGTAATCCATGGAATATCGCCGTTCCAAAATGTTTTTTCTGCTCTCGATGGTGTTCCTCCTCCAAATATCTCACACACCTCTCCCAACTCCACCATCTCCCAACTCAGATCGATACGAAAACTTGGTTTCCAGTTTTTTATTACTTGTTTTGCTCCATCAATGACTTTTTGATACTGCTCAATCTCTGCCACTATTTGCTCTTGAATGGAAAGAGGAGGGAGTGGGATTTTGTATAATTTTAATTTTGTAAAATGTCTTTGATAGCCATCAGACTTCAAAGGTCTAGTTTTTAAAGAAAAAAACAAAAATTTTGGTAATAGATCATCTTTTGTTTTCAATATTTTTATACCATCTGCACCTTGAACAAAAGGAAAATTAACATATTTAATAACACAAGTATGATCTCCAAAAACAACTAAATCTTTTTCTGATTTGACTAAAGAATTTTCGTCATCTGTCCAACCTGCAATTTCATCTTGTGATTGATCAATAATTGGATATTTTCCCGATGATTTAAAATCACCTTTTTGTATTTTATTTGGAGGTGTGATTGTTTGAATAATTTCCCCCAACTCCACCATTGGCCACTTAGCATTGCTATAATCCATTGTTTCACGATAGCGATCGCCTGTGAGATTGTAGTCGCCATTTTCGGCAATTTTAGATTTTGGTACTAATATACAGTTTGTTTCATAAAAAGAGTTCATTATATCTCCTCCGAGTATTCGTCATTATTCAACAATTTGCCCAATTGATTGCTGATATCTTTTTCAGAGGGAAGATATTCGGCAATTTCAGCAGGAATTTCATCGAGATGATGATATTTGTTGTAAGTAGCGATTCCCAAGGGTTGATTTTGAGTATTGAGCAGATATTCAACCACCATTCTGTCTTTATCACGGCAAATTAAAATTCCGATACTCGGATTGTGTTCTTTTCTTTTTACAACTTCATTTACTGCCATCAGATACATCTGTAATTGTCCTAAATCTTTCGGACTAAATTCTCTTGCTTTCAGTTCAAACACAACATAGCAATTCAGATTGAAATTAAAGAAAAGAAGGTCAATGAAGTATTCTTTATCTCGGTATTCGATTCTGAATTGTCGTCCGACAAAGGCAAAACTGCCATTCATAAAATCCAGAAATTTCACGATATTGTTGATAATGCTATTTTCTAAGATTTTTTCTGAAATCGGCTGATCGGGATTGATAATTTCAATAGAATAATCATCGATAAATTCCCATACAATATCGGATTTTAATTCATCGGAAACTGTAGAAGCGAAGTTGTTTTGGGTTAAAAGTTTATTTTCGTAGTAATGAGAATCAATTTTTTCAATCAAATCGTTTTTAGACCAACCTTTTTCTTTGGTTTGTTGCAGGTAAAACAGTCTTGCATTTTCATCCTTACATTTCTCGATAATCAAACAATTTTGCACCCAACCAATTTCTGCCACCAGTGGTGTCAGAAATTTATTTTCGGCATAAGTTTCATAAAAAACTTTCATTCGCCAAATGTTTCTTGCGGAAAAACCACGAACGCCCGGAAATTCCGATTGTAAGTCTTTAGCAATTTTTTCAACGACAGATTTTCCCCATTGGAATTCTTTTGTCTTAATAGAAACCATTTCCCCGATATTCCAATAGAGCCTGACAGTTTCTTTATTAACTGCTTTCAGCATTTCGTAACGGGCTTTTTTTACGGTAGAAATAATATCTTTAATTATTGATTTATAATTATTTTCGTCATATAGAAAATGATTATTCATTGCTTCCTCCTAAAATATTGTTTCGATAATCTTTCAGAATTTTCAGAGCTTCAGGCAGATCATTTTTATCTATCTTTCTTCGTTGAGCACCGAGATCAAACCCATCATTTTCTACTTTGAGAAACAGTATTTCATCTGTTTTTTTGGCAAATTCTCTATCTATCAAAAGAATTGATGTTTTTACTCCGCTATATGGCTGAAACACACCACTTGGTAAACTTACAACAGCGTACAAGCCCCAGTTTTCTATCAGGTTTTTTCTTAAAGATTTATAAGCCTTAGCTGACTGAAAGATTATGCCTTCGGGTACAATAATCCCTGCTCTGCCTTTTAAAGAAAGATGTTCTGCAATATAATCAACAAATAAGACTTCAGAACGGTTTGCCTGAATAGAAAATCTTCTATGTGGACTGATACCCCCTTTTGGAGTCATAAACGGAGGATTTGCCAGAATAACATCAAAAGTGTCATCCCATCTTTTATCACTTGTAAGAGTATCATACTCATAAATCATAGGTTCATTAAAGCCATGTAAATAGAGATTTACCAGTGCAAGCTTAACCATATCAGGTGATATATCATAACCGGTGACATTTTGATTAAGTCTTAATCTGTCATCCGGACTAAGCAAGTCACCATTATAGATAGCCGGCTCATCCAAAATTACATCAATAGCTGTCTCTCCCTGCAAAGTTGTATTATTAGTAAGATGCATTTTATCTTTTTTATAGTTAGTAGTATTTACTTTTAAAATATGTTTGTATGCAGAAATTAAAAAACCTGCTGTTCCACATGCAGGGTCAAGGATTGACTCATTTTTTTTAGGATCGATTGCTGAGACAATGAAATCTATAATATGTCTCGGAGTTCGAAACTGACCTGCATCTCCCTGACTACCCAGTATAGAAAGTAAATATTCAAAGGCATTACCCAAAGTTTCACTGTTTTCATAAGAAAAGGCATTTATCTCTTTTAAAAATAAAGACAAGGTTCTTGGGTCACGAAAAGGCAAAAAAGCACCTTTGAAAATATCGCGAAAGAGTTGAGGTATGTTTTTACTTTTTGGGATATTTGAAATTGCCTCGACATATAAATCCATTCTTTCCTGTCCGGATAATCTTATATCTAAAAGCTTTCTCCACGAATATTTTGAATAATTATCAATAAAAAATTGAGGAGCTAAGCCGACATCTTCATTTTCTTTATCCATATCATCCATAAATTTATATATCATTGCTGTCGTAATCTGTTCTACTTGCGCTTTCGGATCGGGAACTTTTCCGACAAGTATTTGTCTTGCTGAATCTATTTGTCTTTTAGTTGTATTATCAAGCATAGTTAATCCTTTTTCTAATTGTAATATTTCTTTTACTATTTACCCTGTAACTGACTGCAATTATTGCAACAAGAATAGCTCTTTTTACATCTTTATCGTCTTCTTTTTGAACATGTGCATTTTTTGCACTTGTTGAAAATTCTTCTACCTTTATTTCACCATCCGGAGTTTTATAGAGTAAAAAATCAGTTGTTTGATCTTTGATTGATAGATGATTATGTTTTTTCTCCATTATAGTTTTTTACCTCATAAATTTATTAACAGAGACATAATCCTTTATGTAATTAGGGATTATCTCTCTATATCCATTTAAAGCTTTATATTCAGTCATAGTAAACCCGGCATAAGTTCTTGGAAATCTTTTATTGTTTATTTCGGTTCTAAAATACTCATCGGCAATATAGGACTTCATAAAGTTTTTGATATACAGGATGTATTTACTTTCCGGTTTATAAATAGAAATAAATTTTTCACATTCATCTTCGAGAAGTTCATCCTTATCTTTAAATCTGTCAATAAAGCCAAAAACTCTTTGCAAAAATTCACGCCAGGTAATCCGTCGGTTGAGGTTTTCACTTTTACGGATTTTATCTAAGTTGAGATAAAGCTCCGGTTTGTCTTCGTATTTATCACGAATAATATTAACTGCCTTTTCCCATTGTTCATTTTCAACAGCAGATTTGATCTCTGTATCCTTTTGTAACTCTTGTTGAGCTTTTTCAAATAGTTTGCGGTCAATCTTCATCCCCTGATTGTCAATGTGTTGAACCTTTAACTCTTTGAGTTTATCGGGGTCAAATATTTCTATCTCATCAAGTTTTACCGGTGGTATTTGAGACTTTGATTTAACAGAAATCTCCTGAGGTATGTTTAAGACTTCATCATAATTAAACTTTTCTTCAAAATATTCACAATTAGCAAAGAAGTCAAAAAACTTAAAGCTTGTTTTTTCATATTTATGTTTTTCTTTATATTCGTCTGTATATTCAAAGGTAAATTTTCTTGTGCCTCTTCCCTTGATTTGAATGAAATCTGTAGGAGAAAATACCGGTCTCATCAATGCAAGATTGAGTATATCCTGACAATCATAACCTGTTGTCATCATCCCAACAGTTACACAAACCCTTGCTTTACTCGATTTATAATTGTCTAAAAACTTAGTATGACCATTGAGATTATTATTAGCAAAATTTATTGTTGATTGTTGAGCATCCGGGATGTTTGAAGTTACCTGTACCGCAAAATCTGAATTATATTTATCAGGCCAAATTTTAGTTGCCATTTTATTAAGTATTTGAGTTATTTTTGAAGAATGCTTTTGGCTTACACAAAATATTATGCTTTTACCAATTTCATTACTGATAGGATCCCTTAATGCGTTTTCTAAAAATATCTTACAAAAAACAGTATTTGTTTTTTCAGAAAAAAACTTCTTTTCAAAATCTTTTTGGTAAAATGATTCTTCTTCCTCATAGCCTTCTTCATTTTTTACCATAACAGCATAACCATTTTCAGAAAGCAATTTAGCTGTGATATCTGTCCTTGCATCTAAAACTATCGGATTTACTAAAAAACCATCCCTTACTCCATCAAGTAAGCTATACCTAAATGTAGGCTCACCATCTTTACAACCAAAAGTAGTATATGTGTCAAGTAATTGTCTCTTTTCCCAAGCTCGCGGATCGCTCAATGAAAGCTCATCAGGATTTACATTTTTAAGGTAATTTTTAGGAGTAGCAGTAAGTCCGAGTTTATAGCCAATAAAGTATTCAAAAACAGCTCTGGAATTTCCTCCAATAGCCCGATGAGATTCATCAGCAATAATTAAGTCAAAATCAATCGGAGAAAACAATTTTTTATATTTATCCTGTGAAGACAAACTTTGTACTGTAGATACGACAATTTCAGCCTTTTTCCAGTCGTCTCGATTTTGTTTATAGATGACAGTTAAAAAATCATTACCAAGGTAGTTTCTGAAATTTTTATATGCTTGATCCTCAAGTTCTAATCTGTCAACAAGAAATAAAACTCTTTTAGCATTTCCCGTTCTTAAAAATAATTTTATTATAGCTGCTGAAGTAAGAGTCTTTCCGGTACCTGTTGCCATTTCAAACAGAAAACGATCATTCCCGGCTTTGGCTGACTCTTGTAAAGCTTGTATTGATTTTAATTGATAAGGCCTTAGTATTCTTAAACCTTTTTCCCACAGATAAGCCTGTCTGGTTTCATCATCCTGATATAAGGGGTCATCTTTGAAGCTTGGATTTTGAGTTAAGGCAATATAATCACTATTGACTTCTTCATCAGCAAGCTTTTTATTATTTGGAGTAAATCCAAGTCTATGAACCAATGACTCTTGTGTAGGATATTCTGTAATTATATCCGGATCACCTCTTTCTAAATCCCAAAAATAATGTAAATTGCCATTTGATAAAATAATGAAACGAGCATTGATTTCTTGAGCATATCTCCTTGCTTGCTCTTTACCGTCAAGGGGACTCTTGCTTTCTTTTTTTGCCTCTAAAACCACAAAAGGAAAACCTTTGTCATCTAAAAGCAAAAAATCAATAAATCCATTTTTTGTTGTCTCAAAATCTTTTCCAAAAGTATCAATTTCTTTTCTTGAAATCTTTATATTTGGCTCAAGCTGAATATTTGCCTGACCTTCTTCATTATCAAAAAATCTCCAACCTGCTTGCTCAAGTAATTTGTTGATTTTTAATCTTGCACTTGCCTCTTTTGAATTTGTCATATACTACCCTCGATTAAGTACTAATTTCGTAATTTAATGCTATAATGTTCGTTAATTCATTACAAAATCCTTTCCATCTTTAATGTTTTCCAAGTCAGACTATTAGGATATTGAAATATAAATTTATTTTATTATTTGTCAACTTATTTTTTTGTATTTTATGAATGATAACCATTTAAAGTATCCAACCTTATTAATAAAAACATAAAAGAGTATAAAATAATATTAAATATTATATGACAAACGTTACGATTATAGATTGATATTCTTGTTGTTAAGGAGTTTTTAGTGCAAGCAAGATGCTCGCACAACATCATGGTTCATAAATGCAAGCAAGATGCTCGTATAACATTTTTACCGTTCTCGACTTACACTCGCTTTGCTCACTGCAAGTCAAGTCCGGCTTTGGACTTGATTCTCTAATCACGAAGTAAGAAGGGAATTGAGGACAAATAGATTACTTCTTCGCAGGTTCAAAAGTTCTACAAGCTTCCAGCTTGTAGTTTTATAAAATATTGAATGTATGTGACTTATGTTTTTTAGTGCAAGCAGGGATGCTCGCACAACATCACGGTTTATAAATGCAAGCAAGGATGCTCGCACAACATCACGGTTTATAAGTGCAAGCAAGATGCTCGCACAACATCAGGGACTGTCCAATAAAGTGTGTCTGAGACCTCCAGAAAGATTTCAAATCACTCTATGTGTTCGCTCATTCCAAAGTCTCAATCCTCTAAATACCGATCGAACTACTACTAGCCCGCGGATGCCAACAATCAAGTTAGCTAAAATGGCAGTACAGATCACGACAATCTGCACCTGTTGTTATTATATATATGACGTAAAAATAGCATGAACGAAACGACATAACGGAAACAGCTAAAAAAAGAATAAAAAAACCCGGCGTACAGCGAGTGAATCTGTACACCGGTAAAACTACTACTAAAACTACTACCCTAAGGTAATCTTATTAAAGATCGCCCTGAATATAATCTTGTGGAATGGGTACAGGAGAAGACCTATTGTCCACGTCCAGATATGGTCCCATATACTAAGTCTTTCCACAGACTCCCCAAGAAATGGGGCAAAATATTTCCAATTTTTTGATGCCTTAAGATCCTCGAGCTTTTTAAGCTCTGCTGCTCTTAAGGCAGCTTTCTTAAGCTTTCTGTTTCCCAACCATTTCATTTTCATTATGCACCTCCAAATATTTAATGCGTCTCAATCCTCTAAATCGGGTCGTACTGTTTTAAATATTAGAAATATGGTATATAGAAATGAAATACCATATGAAAGTCTCAATCCCCTAAATCGGGTCGTACTGTTTTAAATAATAATTACTTCTGATATGGAAGCTTTGTTTTTCAACGGTCTCAATCCCCTAAATCGGGTCGTACTGTTTTAAATCTTGAACAGATACATAGAGTGACCAGACATAGAGGCTGAGTCTCAATCCCCTAAATCGGGTCGTACTGTTTTAAATGGAAGAGGCGTTGGAGTCTCTTCCTGGCGTTTGGATCTAGTCTCAATCCCCTAAATCGGGTCGTACTGTTTTAAATACAGGGTTGCTCTGTCACGAAAGATTAAATTGTTTATGTCTCAATCCCCTAAATCGGGTCGTACTGTTTTAAATTAGTGGATACGCATCGTCACACAATGAAGGGACAAGACAGTCTCAATCCCCTAAATCGGGTCGTACTGTTTTAAATCTCAACACAACGTTGAGGATATAGAGGCAAAATTTAGTCTCAATCCCCTAAATCGGGTCGTACTGTTTTAAATTAAAAAAAGAAATGGAGTAGAGAAATGAAAACGATTGGTCTCAATCCCCTAAATCGGGTCGTACTGTTTTAAATCACAGTATCTTGTGTTTGCAGGAATTGTTATTGGAAGTCTCAATCCCCTAAATCGGGTCGTACTGTTTTAAATGAGGTTGAAACCTATAATGCACTGACATTACAAAAAGTCTCAATCCCCTAAATCGGGTCGTACTGTTTTAAATCCGGAGGAGGTTGATGACGAGGAGGGGGAAGCAATAAAGTCTCAATCCCCTAAATCGGGTCGTACTGTTTTAAATATTATTGGTGATAACGGGTTTACAAGCAAAGAGCTTATTGAGTCTCAATCCCCTAAATCGGGTCGTACTGTTTTAAATGTTTACAAGCAAAGAGCTTATTGATATTGGTAAGGATGGTCTCAATCCCCTAAATCGGGTCGTACTGTTTTAAATAAAAGCAATGAGTTTCGTGAAACCAGTATTGTCAACAGACAGTCTCAATCCCCTAAATCGGGTCGTACTGTTTTAAATAGCCATTAAAACCGTCACTGACGGTGGTTTTACAGCCGTCTCAATCCCCTAAATCGGGTCGTACTGTTTTAAATTGGATTAAAGACAGTGGACTGAATATCTACTGTCAAATAGGTCTCAATCCCCTAAATCGGGTCGTACTGTTTTAAATACTGACGGTGGTTTTACAGCCGATGAGCTAAAAAGCATTGAGTCTCAATCCCCTAAATCGGGTCGTACTGTTTTAAATGCTGTTACAGACAACGGTTTTACGACTGAAGAGTTAAGTCTCAATCCCCTAAATCGGGTCGTACTGTTTTAAATCCTAAAGATGGTAATCAGTCTCTTTTTAGTTACCTGTCGTCTCAATCCCCTAAATCGGGTCGTACTGTTTTAAATAGTACCTGTTTTATTTGTAGGTTTCATCAGGGCTAAAATGATGTTTACTGCATGCGATGGGTATAGGTTAAGGTGTTATATATACACATAACAGTTCCTCTCACCCTAACTCGTTGTTAATCAATCAATTCTGTTACTGCACGCGATTTGTTGTCTAAAATCTATATCTTGTTGAAAAATATGCAGTTATAAAAAAGTGTAAAAAAACATAAAATCACGTGCAGTGATTTGTTTATTTTTATTAAATATTAAAGAACTTAATCAATTATTAAATATATAGTTATAAAATCTTCGATATTTAATCTTCAACACTTATATATCTTTATTAAGAGCAATAACTCAAAGATAGTTAATACCTATAATTATGTCAAGTATTATTTTTAGATTTTAAAAATTTTATAATTAACTATATCAAATATTGTCCTACAAGCTTCCGAAAGTTATGAAAAACAACTAAAATCTTAGCCACATTTTTCAAAATGTGGAAAACAGCGATAACCTTTTCTTTTTTTGCCACTTTAGTGGTTATTGTTTTTTTAATCCAATAAAGTGAGTAAAATATTGGTGGAGAGAATTTTATCTTCACAGGTTAAAGAGGCAGTATAATATTCATAAACGTTAACAAAGTTTCGAAGAAATTTTGTCTTCCTGAGCGTAAGCGAAGGATCTCCTTGATTTTTATAAAATATTATAAATAAATAAGATGAGATTCTTCACTACGTTCAGAATGACAGACTGGATGAGCCGTCTCGGTACCAGTTTCAACGGCTAATCCGGTGTTTTGAGATAGCCTTTTCCGACTTGTAAGAAAAACATTAAGTGAGATGCTCGCATAACAAGCCAAAGTGCAAGCAAGGATGCTCGCACAACATCACAGTTCATAAGTGCAAGCAAGATGCTCGCATAACATCACGGTTCATAAGCGCAAGCAAGGATGCTCGCACAACATCACAGTTCATAAGTGCAAGCAAGGATGCTCGCACAACATCACAGTTCATAAGTGCAAGCAAGATGCTCGCATAACATCACAGTTCATAAATGCAAGCAAGGATGCTCGCATAACATCACGGTTTATAAGTGGAAGCAAGATATTTGCACAACATTTTAATTTAGTATTTTTATAAATGTATAAGATTGTTTGATTTTCATAAGAGAGTTAGAGATAAAAATATAAAATAATAAAAAAAATGGTTGACAGTTTTATAAAAAAAATTATGGTTTTTTCGAAAGGAGTCTATATGAGAAGATTTTTTTTATTATTGATGGGGTTAATGAGCTTTATTTTACTTTCCGGATTAACTATAAGTGATTTTCCAAATGATGATGGGACAAGGTTAAGGATTGATTTTGACGAAGATTTATTGCTTAAAGGGAAAATTAGTCTTTACAAAAGTTTTGATAATAACAAATTTGATTTAGTTTCAGAGTTAGTTACAGAAAATAACTATATCGATTCAGATGAAAAATTTTTAACTAATGATCAAGTTTTTTATAAGTTAGTAATTCAAAATGATGAAACAAATTATTATAATGAGATATTTGCAGAAGGCAAAGCGAGAGCTCAGTGGTTTAATACTGACAAAATACCGATTTTGATAATACTATTTATCTTATGTTCAGCAGTGATATATTATATTGCTCAAGCTAGTCGAGGCAAAGAATTTTATATCAGAAAAATCAATGGATTAGAGGCATTAGAAGAAGCTGTCGGAAGAGCAACCGAAATGGGTAAGCCAATATTGTTTGTTCCGGGTATAATGGATTTGGATGATATGCAAACTATAGCCGGCTTAACTATCTTAGGCAAATTAGCTGAAAAAGTTGCAGAATATCACAGTAAATTAATCGTTCCTGTAAGTAAATCAATGGTATTGACTGCAGCAAGAGAAATAGTTAAGGCCTCATACCTTAAAGCAGGAGTTCCTGATGAATATGATTCTGACAGTGTATTTTATTTAACAGATGATCAATTTGGATATGTAGCAGGAGTTGATGGTATTATAGTCAGAGAAAAACCTGCAGCAAATTTTTTATTAGGTTCATTTTATGCAGAGTCATTAATTATAGCAGAAACAGGTTTTGCAAGTGGAGCAATTCAAGTTGCGGGCACTGCAATGCCATCTCAATTACCTTTTTTTGTTGCAGCATGTGATTATACACTAATAGGTGAAGAATTATTTGCAGCATCAGCATATTTATCAAAAGACATCCAGCAATTAGGTTCTCTTAAAGGACAGGATTTTGGCAAAATAGTGATTATTTCAATAATATTAATAGGTGTTATTCTTGAATTATTTGGTATATCCGGATTTAAGAATTTCTTAAATATATCATAGAGGAGAGTTTTAAATGAAAAATAAATTGCCCTTAATCATAACCTTTATAGCAGCATTATTAATGATTCTCGCTGAGTTTATACCTCATAGACCCTTTGAAAAATTGTCCGGTGAATTAGAAATATGGTTTTTGATCATTGCCGGTTTTGCAATTGTATTAGGTCAAATGAGTTTATTTAAGATGAATTTTACTAAGATAATTCGTAAAAGTAGTAATTGGCAATATCATATTGTAACTATCGTTAGTTTTTCACTTATGTTTATTTTTGGAATATTGTTTGGTACTCAAAGACAAGCCGGTTTAGCAGGTAATGGTGATTTTTTAATAAATATTATTGGTGAAAAACCATTTGACTATTTATTTAATAATTTTTATCAACATCTAATGGCCGCTATGTTTTCTTTATTAGCCTTTTTTATAGCTTCTGCTGCGTATAGAGCTTTTGTAGCAAGATCATTAGAATCTACATTACTGCTTAGTGCAGCAATAATTGTTATGTTAGGAAATACAAGTATTGGTACAGCGATAACATCAGGTTTGCCAAGTTACTTACATTTACCAAATATTTCGGCTTTTATAATGGATTATCCTAACACTGCAGGCCAAAGAGCTATTATGATTGGTGCCGGATTAGGGATAATAGGAAGTTCATTAAGAATTATTCTTGGGCTTGAACGTTCTTGGCTGGGAGGCAAATAATGAAATTACATCAAATAGATAGAAGATGGATATTTTTATTAATATTTCTTGGGGTTAGCTTACCTCTTATTATGCCGATAGGTTTTGATATTGAGGTTACAAAAAATGTTCAATCAGTATATGATTTAGTTGAAAACAGTCAACCCGGAGACAAGATATTACTATCTTTTGATTTTGATCCTGCCAGTAAACCCGAATTACAACCAATGGCTGTTGCAATAATAAATCACGCTATGAGAAAGAATTTAAAAATATATTGTGTTGCCCTTTGGCCTATGGGAGTTTCTTTGGCTGATGAGATATATCAAATGCAAAAAGAAAAGTTGATATATGGAGAAAATTTTATTAATTTAGGATATAAGGCCGGTGGTCTTGTCTCTATACAAGCAATGGGGAAAAACTTTAGAGAAGTATTTCCTAAAGATTCTAACGGTGATAATATTACAGATTTTCCTATTATGAACGATGTTAATTCTTTAAAAGATTTTAATTTTGCTATTTCATTTTCCGCCGGTACTCCCGGTATAAAAGAATGGATTATGGTTGCAGGTGATAAATTTAGACTTCCTATTGCAGGCGGAGCTACTGCTGTTAGCACTCCCGGATTTTTACCCTATATAAATGAACAAAAACAACTTTATGGACTTATTGGGGGTTTAAAAGCAGCCGCAGAATATGAACTTTTAGTTAGTACTCCCGGAACTGCTACTGCCGGTATGGATGCCCAGTCAATAGCACACTTGATTATTATATTATTTATTATTTTAAGTAATGTTTCTTGGTATTTTTTGCAAAATGATAAAAAAAGAGGTGTAAAATGATAGAATTTTGGACTAATTTTGGTATCTGGATGGGTGCTTTTTGTACTTTAGCTATATGGAGTTTTCTCTATAAAGATAACCCTATATATAAAATAGCGGAACAAATTTTTGTAGGTATTTCAGCAGCTTACTGGTTTATTTATACTATTTATAATATACTTATACCTAATCTCTTTTCAAAACTTATCTATGATTTTTCTAATCAATGGTTACTCATTATACCGGGTATATTAGGAATTATGATGTTAATGAGATTATTTCCAAAACTTGATTGGATGAGTAAATTCCCTTTAGCTTTATTAATAGGAACTACTGCCGGACTTAGTTTACTAAGGTATTTAAAATCAGATATTTTAAATCAAGCAACTTCAACAATGGTTAATCCTTTTAATGCAAGTAGCTTTGTTAGCGGCTTAGGTCAATTAATTATTATTATAGGTACAATTTCAGGATTAATATATTTTTATTTCAGTAAAAAGCATAATGGAATCACAGGTATAACAGCCAAACTTGGGATCCTCTTTTTAATGATAAGTTTTGGTGCAGCTTTTGGTTATACTGCAATGGCAAGAATATCTCTTTTGATTGGCAGATTACAATTTTTATTAGGAGAATGGCTCGGAGTAATTAAAGTTTAAAAAGACTGGTGAATATTATCTTGTTTATAGTCTTTCAGCTATAGAGGCAGTGCAAAAAATTAACTTTGTGCGAGCATCTCTACTTGCACTCAAAATCTTAAATGGCAGGTATTCAATATTTTATAAAACTGCAAGATAGAAGCTTGTAGAACTTTTCTGCATTTTAATACAGCCTTTATAAATCGGCGTTTATGTAGTTAGGGAATTTCAGTGTAAGTAAGTTTGCCGGTATAACTTTATTATTTAACAGCCTTAATTAATTATTTATAAAATCTTCTTTACAAAATAACTGCATACTTAAAAATTGGAAAAAACTTAAGAGTGAAAAAATATGGCTTACAAACATTTATTTGGTCCAATAATTTCAAGAAGATTAGGACTTTCATTAGGGGTTGATTTGGTCCCGTATAAGGTGTGTTCTTTAGATTGTGTATATTGCGAAGTTGGTACAACTACAGACCTACTTGTTGAAAGAAAAGAGTTTATTAAACCTGAGGATATTATCGTAGAATTATCTCATTTTTTGCAAAGACAAGCTAAAATTGATTTCATAACCTTTTCAGGAGCCGGAGAACCTACTTTAAATATATGTTTAGAAGAAATAATATCAGAAATTAAAAGATTATGGCCACAATATAGATTAGCACTGATAACAAATTCTACTATGTTGCAAGATGAAAAATTATGCAAAGCATTATTAAATTGCGATTTAATTTTACCTTCTTTAGATGCTGTTTCGGATAAGGTTTTTCAACAGATAAATCGTCCTCATCCGACCTTAAAACCTCAAACTATTATACAATCTCTATCAGATTTTAGGAAAATTTTTGCTAACCAGATATGGTTAGAAATATTTTTTATTGAAGGCATAAATGACACTCCTGAAGAGTTAACACTTTTAAAAGAAGCTTGTGAACTTATTAAACCTGACAGGATACAAATTAATGCACTTGACAGACCGGGAGCTGAAATTTGGGTGAAAAAACTTTCTGATGAACGATTATTGGAAATATTAGAATTTTTTAAACCTCTACCTGCTGAACTAATCGCAAGAGTGGAATATGAAAGAGATATGCCTATCTCTTATTTGGATGAAGAAAATATTATTCTAAAAGCAGTAAATGATAATCCAATCTCTATTCCGGAAATTTCAAAAAATCTTGGATTACATTATAATACTGTACTTAAGCATATTAGAATCTTAGTTAATAATAAAACGATAATTGAAATTAATGATAATAAGACAAATAAGTATATAAAAAAATAGACTTTAAACTAATTTATCATACTAATATCCTTGCTTGCAAAACACACCTTAAATATAAGAATATCAATCCATAAACCGCCAACAAAACGGAAGCGTATGGAACTATATTTAATATTATTCAATAGCTTTTATTTACTCTATAAAAAAAATCAACAAACTTCTTGATAAACAATTTTTTATTACTTATACAGTAAAATATTCTATAAATAATTTTTACAATATAATATGTATAGTTTAATATTAAAGGAGTAAGAAATGTTACCTGTTGAAATGTATGATCAAGTAGTTGAAAAAGTAATAGCCTATCAAAAATTTTTAAAAAATAAGGTCGGTCAAATCCCTGAAGTTAAATCATTAGAAGATTTTAATAAATTGCCTTTAATCGATAAATCTTCTTATATTATGGATAATAAATTAGAGGAACTTTGTTTTGATAATGATACCTCTGAAGCTCATTTATGGTTAAGGAGTTCCGGGACATCACATAAACCTTTCTTTTGGCCTCGCAGGTATGTGGATGAGAAGAATATGTTTATTGGTATAGAAAAATTATTTAACAGATATGTAACTGAAGAAAATCAACCAACCTTGATAATTGTTGGTTTAGCTTTAGGTCCTTGGGGTACAGGGATGCAAACCTCTTTTATTTTCAGAAGTTTAGCTCAAAGAGTAAAGGGCCTGGCTGTTGTTTCTCCCGGACTGCAAAATGAAAACATAATCGAATGTTTAGAAAAACTTAGTCCAATGTTTAAAAGGACGCTTTTGCTTAGTTATCCTCCTTTTGCAAAAAACGTCTTAGAAGAGGCTGCAAAAAGGGGAATAGATTTGCCTACACTTAATATAGAGGTAATGGTTGGAGGCGAGGGTATATCTGAATTATTCAGGGATAATGTAAGAAATCTTTTAGGACATTCTAAAGATAATCTTTATAGTGTTTGGAGTTTATACGGTTCTACAGACTTTGGAAATGTTGGTTTTGAAAATCCAATGACTATTTTAATCCGAAGACTTATTTCTGAAAATAATCTTTGGGAAAAAATATTTGGTATTTCTGATGTGCCAATGTTATTTCAGACAGTTCCGAGAAAGGTTTATTTTGAAGATGTTAAAGGCGAGTTAGTAGTCAGTTGTATTCAAGGTATTCCGTTGATAAGATACCGTTCAGGTGATCATGTTAAGTTTATAACTAAAAATGAAATCCTTGAAAAATTAAAGGACTTTGGTTTTGATGCAAAAGAAGAATTAAGAAAAACAGGACTTAAATTTCAGGAATGGGAAACACCATTAATAGCATTATATGGTAGGATAGATCAAGTTGTTTTCTTTTATGGGGCTAAAATTACCTTAGAACAATTTAAAAAAGCACTTGAAGCTGAAACAATGTTATCATATTTTAACGGGAAATTTTTAGTTAAAGCAACTGAAGATAGCGAAAACAATCCATTGATAGAGTTATATTTAGAAGATAATGTTAATTTTAAAAAACATAAACTGGAAGAGATTGAAGAAATTTACAGTGTTGAATTAGCAAAAGTCCAATCAGAGTTCAGAACTATCAGAGATTTATTCCCAAATAAAAAGAATTTAAAAATCATTCCTTCCAAGTCTGAAGTATTTGAATTAGGTTGGAAAACAAGGCATATGTAAAGTGAGGTTAATCAATGCTATATGAAGAATGCTATAAACGCAATATTGGATTGTTTACAGAAGCAGAGCAAAATAAGCTTAAAGAAGCAAAAATTGTAGTAGCCGGAGTAGGTGGAGTTGGTGGTATTGAAGTAGCAACTCTAGCTAAAATGGGTGTATGTAATTTTGTTATCTTTGACCCGGGAGAGTTTGACCCTCCTGATATGAATAGACAACTTGCAGCTACTGTATCAAATATGGAAAAGAATAAAGCTTTGGCAACTAAACAGATGCTGCTTGAAATAAATCCCTTTGCAAAAGTAGAAGCTCTTAGTTATGCCCCTGATAGTGATGAAGAACTGGATGATTTGTTAAAAAATGCAACTATTGCAATTGATGCTATTGATTATATTGGCTTTGATTATAAGGTTAGATTTGCACAAGCTGTAAGAAGAGCAGGGATATATAATTTTACCGCTCCGATAGTCGGGATGACAACTTCAGTGTTTATCTTTGACCCAAAAGGAATGACGCTTGAAGAGTTTTATTTAGCCTCAAAGGATAAAAAAGAGTGGAATGCTTATAAAATACCATTGGATAAAGTTATGTATCAAGGCAGTGCAACACATTTAACACAAGATTTTGGGCGATAACCATTTTAAGTATCCACCCTTTTTAATCAAAATAATATCTTTAACATAATTGTCAACAAAAATAGGTGGTATACTTGCAATCATATTATATTTATTGATATTATGTTCTTTAAGAATCGTTAATGGAGAACTATGGTTTTTATTTCTATTTTTTCTAACCACATTATACCAAAGTAAATACAAATTCGCTTTATATAAAAAATGAGATGAAGATTTAAATTTTTCAATATCGTAAAACTCTTTTTCAATTCTGTCATGAAAACTTTCAACATCACTATTGAACGTAGGGCGACCAGGGGGATTAAATATATTAC